>Ga0123355_10002015_pt1 | contig 28725 bp, 27 predicted proteins | sample TergutEmb28metaG_3_FD_89872 | JGI IMG/M metagenome (GOLD analysis project Ga0123355, IMG submission 89872) | Embiratermes neotenicus P1 segment gut microbial communities from Petit-Saut dam, French Guiana - Emb289 P1 | ecosystem: Host-associated > Arthropoda: Insects > Digestive system > Gut ... | reverse complement strand
GAGGCGAGCCAGACCCTCGACATGTGGGAGGCCGAGCATCACGCTCGCATCGACAGGCTTCTCGCCGAGCACGAGTCCGACGGCGCAGCGACGATCAGGGAGGCCGGGCAGTGACCACCTACGTCCTCGTGCACGGCGCGTGGGGCGGCGCGCACGGCTGGGCCAGGGTCCGGCCGCTGCTGACAGCGGCCGGGCACGAGGTGAGCACGCCGGCGCTCACCGGCATCGGCGAGCGGTCGCACCTCGCCAGCCCGCAGGTGAATCTCACCACCCACGTGCAGGATGTGGTCAACGTGATCTGGTACCACGACCTGCGCGACATCGTGCTGCTCGGTTTCTCCTACGGCGGCATGGTCGTGACCGGCGCGGTGAGCCACGTGGCCGACCGGGTGCGCCACCTGGTGTACCTCGACGCGTTCCTGCCCGATGACGGCCAGTCGCTCAATGACCTGACCGGCCAGCCCGGCGGCCCGGTGCTGGAACTCGGCGAGCAGTGGCTCGTGCCCGCGATGCCGCGCGAGTATGAGGACCCCGCCGAGGCAGCCTTCGCCGCCCCGCGCCGGACGCCGCACCCTCGCGGCTGCTTCACCGAGCCCGCCCGCGTTCCGCGGCAGCTCGAGGAGTACCCGTTCGGCCGCACCTACATCAAGGCAACGGAGGACGCCTACCCGAAGGCTTTCTGGAACGCCGCCGACCGGGCCCGGTCGTCACCCGCCTGGAACTACCGGGAGATCGCCACCGACCACATGGTGCCCCTGAACCGCCCGCAGGAGCTCACGGAGATGCTCCTCGAGCTGGCGTGACTGGTGCCGGCCGGCGAGCGGCCGGTCACCAGGGAACCGTCGTTCCGTCCCAGGAGAAGAACTCGCCAGTCGGCCCGTCGTCGGGCAGCAGCGCCAGCCGGACGGCGCCTGCTGCGCCTTCGGCCGGATCGTTGTCGCTGGCGGCGGCGATGGCATTGAGGTCGGTGGCCCGCAGTCCGGGCGCGAGCGCGTTCACCTTGAATCCCTCGCCGGCGAGGGCCTGGGCGTAGAACACGGTCAGCGCGTTCAGCGCCGTCTTCGACGAGCGGTACGCCGCCATGGCGCCGGTCGCGGACGCGAACGCGCTCGGGCCGGTGCTCCGCCCCAGTGACCCGGTGCCGCTCGAGATGTTGACGATCCGCGGGTGCGGCGACCGCCGCAGCGCCGGCAGGAACGCGTTGGTCACGGCCACGACGCCGAAGACGTTCGTCTCGTAGATACGCCGGAAATCTTCGACGTCTGCGTCAGGCGCGGAGTGCGGGTCGTCGCCGATGCCGGCGTTGTTCACGAGGATGTCCAGCTGGACGACCTGGCTGGCGGCCGCGGCGATGCTTGCCGCATCGGTAACGTCCAGGACCAGCGGCCTGGCGGCCGCGCCGATCTCCTCGACCGCGGCGCGGCCGCGGGCAGCATCCCTGGACCCCACATAGACGCTGAGCCCCGCGGTCGCGAGCTGCTGCGCGATGTGCTTGCCGATGCCCTTGTTGGCGCCGGTCACCAGCGCCGTGGCGGTAGTCACGCGCCGACGGTATCCCGGGGCCAGTGGTGGCTGGCTGAGTGACCCCGGCGCTCGGCTACGATCGCCAGCCGGGATGAACGTCACCCAGCTGATCGAAAGCTCTGGCTACTTTGCGCTCTTTGCCCTGATAGCGGCCGAGAGTCTCGGCGTGCCGCTGCCGGGGGAGACAGCCCTGATCATCGCGGGCACCTATGCGGGCACCACTCACCACCTCAACCCGTGGCTGATCTTCATCGTGGCGAGCGCAGCCGCGATCATCGGCGACAACATCGGCTACTGGATCGGCGATAGGGGCGGGTACGCGCTCGTGCGCCGGTACGGCCCCAGGGTGCGGCTCGACGAGCAGAAGCTGAAGATCGCCCGCTACCTGTTCGACCGGCACGGCGGCAAGGTGGTGTTCTTCGGGCGGTTCGTCGCAGTGCTGCGCACGTACGCGGCGTTCCTCGCGGGCACCAGCAAGATGCGGTGGCGGCTGTTCCTGCCGGCCAACGCGGCGGGCGGGATCGTCTGGGCAGCCGTCTACACGCTCGTGTCTTACCTGGCGGGCCACGCGCTGGAGCGTGCGTCATCGACGATCACCTGGGTGCTTGCGGGCGCCGCCGTGCTGGCGATCGTCATCGGGTTCGTCGTGCTGCGCCGCCAGGGCCGGAAGCTCGCCGAGCGCGCAGAGGCCGAATATCCCGGCGCGCTGGAGTTACAGTGGCGCGGCTACCGCGATCGGGTGGAGGAAGGAGCCCGCAGCGCCGGGTCTTACTGACCCTGCGGGCCCAGCAGGCGGTCCAGAAACGCAGTCAGCGCGCTCTCAGCCTCGCGGAGCGCCGCGGCCGAGTCGCTGGCCAGCGCGATCATCATGGCTGCCTCGTTGGCGGCGGCCAGGACGATATGGGCGAACACGTCCACGTGCCGCTGATCGACGGCACCCGCGTCAGCAGCGTACGCGATAGCGCTGCGGATGAATCCGAGCGTGCTCCTCTCGTCCATCTCCCGCCAGCGCTGCCAGCCGAGCACAGTAGGCGCGTCGATCAGCATGATCTGCTGCACGACCGGCTCACTGGCCTGCCGTAGCCACTGCACGCAGCCGATCCGGAGGACATCGACCGGGTCGCGGGCGTCCTGCAGGGCGACCGTCGTCTGCTCGGCCATCCTTGCGCCGACCGCCTCCAGCACTGCCATGAACAGCACGTCCTTGCCGGCAAAGTGGTGGTAGAGCGAGCCTCGGCTGACACCGGATTCTGAGAGCACTGCGTCGATCGACGTCCCGTCATATCCGTGCGCAGCGAACAGCCCCGTCGCCACATCGATGATGTGCGCGCGGGTCGCCTGGCCGCGCTCGACATTCCGGTTCGCGTTCATCGGCCTCCGACACGTCATCACCTTGATAGACCGACAGTCGGTCTACTATTGTAAGTACGTCGCGATGATGTTGGTCAGCACCGTATCCGAGTCGTCAGCGAGGGGAGACGACCATGCAGACCCTGCTGGAGAGCTTCGACACCCACCGCAAGCGGGCCGTGACCCGGTCAGGTCCGGTCAGCTATATCGACACCGGGGGACAGGGGCGCCCGGTGCTGTTCGTGCACGGCGTCGCCACCAGCAGCTACCTGTGGCGCAACGTCATCGCCCTGCTGGACGGCGAGCGCCGGTGCGTGGCAATCGACCTGCCGCTGTGCGGCCAGACCCCGGCCGCCCGGGACCAGGACTTCTCTTTGCCGGGGCTCGCCGGGTTCGTCGCCGACTGCTGCGACGCCCTGGAGCTCAGCGACATCGACCTCGTCGCCAATGACACCGGCGGCGCTGTGGCGCAGGTCTTTGCCGCCCGCCACTCCGGCCGGCTAGCCACCCTGACGCTGACGAACTGCGAGACCCATACGAACGTCCACCCTCCGCAGCTGCTGCCAGGGCTCCTGCTCGCCCGGCTCGGTCTGCTCGCTCCGCTCGGGCGGATGCTGGTGCGCCGCGGGGCGGAGGCGGGGAAGCGCATGTACCGGAGCGGCTACTCCGACATCGCCAGCCTGCCCGACGACATCGCCAGAGCCTGGCTGGAGTCAGGGTTCGGCACTGCCGAATCCGCCCGCCAGTTCCAGCGGTGGGCCCTCTCGGTGCACGCGCGCGACCTGCTCGCGGTCGAGCCGGCCCTGGCTGGGCTGCAAGTCCCGACACTCATCGTGTGGGGCACCGGCGACGTGTTCTTCCAGCGCAAGTGGGCGTACTGGCTGCGCGACACCATCCCCGGCGCCACCGAAGTGATCGAGCTCGACGGGGCTCGGCTCTTCTTTCCTGACGAGCGGGCCGCTGAGTTCACCGAGGCGCTGCGCCGCCACTGGGACGCTCACCCCTGACGGCCACGTTCCCCAAACTAATCGTGCCGGCCGCGCGGCTGCTCAGGCCACAGCGCGGACCAGCCATACGGCCGCGCCGAGATGCACGCCCTCGGCGTCTGAGGCGGGAAGCAGCGCCGACCGTAGCGAGGCCAGTGCCCGGCGCTCGGTAGGCGCATCAGCGGTAGCGAGCGCCGAGCGCGCCATGGAGCCGCCGCGCAGGAACTCGACAGCCTGGTCGACGGTTCCGCCGCCGCCGACAAGGATCGACCTGCGTTCCGGGATGACCTCGGCCCGGCTCCATCCCGCGTCGGCCAGGATGGCGCGGACACGGTCAGGGTCCGCGAGGGCGAACATGCCGGGAGCGTCGGGCGATCCAGGCTGTGGCAGCGGGACATGCTCGGCGAGCGCTGCGCCGGGGACCAGCAGCCAGGCGTTGGCTGCCATGGGCTGCCAGCAGACAAACACCAGCCGGCCGGCGCTTTTCGTGGCTCGCCGCAGGTTGGTGAAAGCAGCCAACGGGTCGTCAAAGAACATCACCCCGAACCGCGAGATCACGACATCAAAGCTCGCCCGCTCGAACGGGTATACCTGGGCGTCACCCTCGATGAACGACGCGTTGAGCAGCCCTGCCGATCGCGCATCAGCGCTCGCCCGCGCCAGCATCGCCGCAGAGAGGTCAATTCCCGTCACCTCCGCGGGCGCGGCTCGGGACGCCGCCGCCCTCGTCGTGGCACCGCATCCGCAGCCGACGTCCAGCACCCGGTCGCCCGACCTGATCGCGGCAGCGTCGATGATCGGGGCCATGAAGGGCTCGAGCATGCGGTCATGGCGAGCCTGGTTAGTGATCCAGTGGCCGGCGCCCGCCTCGCTGTTCCAGTGCGCGGCCTGCTCACGATTGGGGGTGCCCATCAGGAACTCCGCCGCTGGAGCGAGCCCGAGGAGTCCCTGATGGCGCCGACGCTCATGCGGTCGAGCGCAGCGCTCAGTTCTGCGCCGCCGGCGATGCCCTCCGCCTGCTTGCGGAGTGCCGCAGCGATGCGATCGGCGAGGACACTCGCGACTCCCTGCAGCAGCAGGACCCGGCCCCGGGTCAGGAAGCCTGGCAAGTCGGTGGCGCTCTCGCTCGCGGCGACGGGCTCCCAGATTCGCTCTGCGATCGACCGGGCAACAGCGGAGGCAGTGGTGTCGAGCCCGGCGATGAGCTCGCCGATCATGTCGAGCATCTCGTCGAGGCCGACTCCGAGGCGGACGCCGTCGGCGATGAGATCAATGAGGGCAGGGCTGCGCACGAGGTAGTGGCCAGGCCCGTCCGGCCAGACGAGCATGATGTCCTGAGCCCGGCGAACGGACGCCGCGTCGAGTCCCGGCAGCCTCCCGAACAGTTCGTCCCTGGTGAGGCGCATCGGTGTCTCGTCCGGCGCCACCGGTCCGCGGTCGACCCCGAGCAGCGCGCTGAGTTCGGTGCCGCTGTCCCACGCATCCAGGAGGTCACGGATTCCGGCCAGCGAGTAGCCCCGGTGCTGGAGGCGGGCGATTAGCTCGAGCCGCTGGACGTGACCCGCGTCGTATACCCCGATCCGGCCTTTTCGCTCGGGCGGGGGGAGCACGCGCATGGTGTGGTATTCGCGGATGGTCCGGACCGGAAGCCCGGACCGCCGGGCAAGATCGTCAACGGTCATCGCCAGACCGGTCTCCGTCATGAAAGTCACCACTGGACAGTACCAGCTATGACTGTTACGGTAAACACTGTGACGGTAAACGTGGATCAATCAGATGCACTGCTGGAGGTCCTCCGTGCGGCGACGGGGGATCCCGGCCTCGCCTACGCAACCGCTCCGTACTCGCTGAGCGGCGGCTTCTGGGCCGAGCTGCTCGCGTTCTCCCTGGCCGAGCCGCCAGCAGGATGGCCAGCAGAGTTGGTCGCCCGCATCATGCCCGACGCCGACGTGGCCAGCAAAGAGACGGTCATCCAGGCGGCCGTGGCCGCGGCCGGCTTCCCGACCCCGGCGGTCCGGGCCTCGGGCCCTGACTGCGGACTAGGGCGGCCGTTCCTGGTGATGGACCGCGCCCAGGGCGCGCATCTCATCTCAGGCCTGGCTGGAGCGGGGGCCATCACCTCGGCGGTGCGGGCGATGCGCGAGCTGCCCGAGACGCTCGCGGCGACGATGGCGCGGCTGCACTCACTCGACCCCGCACCGGTTCGCGATCAGCTCGGCTCGTCGAGTAGGGCGCCGGTGACCGTGCCCGCGCTGCTGGCGAGGCTCCTCGAAGCGGCTCGTGAGTTCCGGCGTGCCGACCTGACCGCTGCTGCTCAGTGGCTCATCGACTCCCCGCTGCCGCCAGCGCCCGAGGTCATCTGTCACGGCGACCTGCATCCGTTCAACCTCCTCGTCGACGGCGCCGATGTCTGTCTCCTCGACTGGTCTTCGGCCCTCCTTGCACCGCGGGCTTATGACGTCGCGTTCACCTCGCTGATGCTGGCGGAGCCCCCGCTCGCCGTCCCGCGAGCGCAACGGCCGATGCTGCGACTGTTCGGCACAGGGCTTGCCCGCCGGTTCGTGACGCGTTACCAGCAGCACGCCGGCGTCCGCGTCGACCCCCGCGAACTCCGCTGGCATCAGGGCCTCGCGTGCCTTCGTGCACTCGTCGAGTCAGCCGGCTGGATCGCTGAGACCCGTGCGGACCACCCCTGGCTGGTGTGCGGTCCGGCGTACGCCAGGCGCCTCACCGCGCTGACGGGCTCGCGCGTGCGGACTGCGAGCTAACCGGACCGGCCTCGATTGTGGGATGCTGACGCTGTCGAGAGGCGCTGCGACGGACTAGTCCGCCACGCTCGGCCCCACTTCATCGGCAAGGGCGCCTTGTGGTCGATGGAGGTCAACATGACCGTGGTAGGCCGCGTCGCAGCGCTGTGGCGGTACCCGGTGAAGTCCATGGCGGGCGAGCATCTCCAGGATGCCGACGTCTCGTGGCACGGGCTGGCAGGTGATCGCCGCTGGGCGTTCATACGTGACGGGCAGGTTCGCAGCGGCTTTCCGTGGCTGACGATCCGCGAGCTGCCCGAGCTAGCCCACTATCGCCCTCGCTTCGCCGAACCTGACCGGCCCAATGCGTCCGCGACGCTGGTGCGCACGCCGGCCGCCGACGAGGTCGACGTGGCCGACCCTGCCCTCGCAGCCAGGCTCGGCGCTGGTGTCCGCGTGATCAAGCAGAACCGCGGGGTTTTCGACACGATGCCCCTGTCCCTGCTGACCACCCAGACCGTGGCGAGCCTCGGCCGGCTGGTCGGCATGGACCTGGCGCCGGAGCGGTTCCGGCCCAACCTGCTCGTGGATGCGTGCCAGGGTGACTTCCCCGAGGACGCCTGGGTCGGCCGGACCCTGCGGATCGGCGGGCTGCGGATGCGGGTGGACCAGCGCGACGTGCGCTGCGTCATGCCCACCATCGACCCGGTGACTTTGCACCCAGAGCCGGCGATCCTGCGGGCCATAGCGCAGGAACGTGACAACCGGGTCGGAGTCTACGGCTCGACCGTGGTACCCGGCCGGGTCGCAGTCGGGGACGCCGTCGAGCTCGAGTCCTGACTGGGGCCACTCGATCTGTCCCTAGCTGGCCGGCTCCGTCACCAGGAACACAACCTCGACCGCGAAGTTGCCCGTCGAAGGGTCGGGATCACCGTAAATCTCCCATCGCGGACCGGCCAGCTTGTACCCGTTCGCCGTCGCCCAGTCACGCACGGCGCCGTACGTTTCGCCGAGGTCCGCGATCGGGCCAGCGTGAGTTGCGCCGACGACGAGGCCGCCGGGAAGAACGGACGGCACCACTGACCCGTGGCTGTCGAATGGGCGGGTCACCTGGACGCCGACTTCGACGTTGGGCACGTCGTCCTTGTAGAACATCACGTTGTGCCCGTCCGCCCAGAGCCCCGCGGGGGCGCTGCCGCGCAGAAATCCCCACACCTGACCGAGCAGCTTGCCCCACAGGTCCGGGAACTCCGCCCAGGTGGTCGCCGCCTTGACGACAGCAGTGGGAATCGGATCAACGGTTCTCAGCGTCACGTCGACGGGCACGGCGCTGACCTTAGCAAGGTACGGCCCGCTTGGCGTTGTCCGTTATCACGGCCGGGACCAGCTAGGCTGGCCGAATTCCAGCTAAATCCCGAGATGTACGAAGGCCAGTGCGTCACCATGGTCTGGTAGCGCGGCGGGTGACTAAGGGGACCGGATGAGCGGGGGCACGGGGAACGACCATGCAGGCGGCGAACCGGGCTGGTCGGCGCCATCGCACACACAGCCTCTGCCGTTCTGGATGCCCGGAGCGCAGGACCGGCCGGCTCCTCGGGATGAGCCGGTCCGGGATGTCCCGGGTCGGCCTGAGCCGGTCCGGGATGACTCGGCCTGGGACGGGCCCGGGTGGTGGCGCGGTGAGCCTGCAGTCACCGGCAGACCGCCACGGCGATCGCGGCGATCGCGGCGGAGGCCGCGGTCGCGGCGGAATCTCGCCATCGGCGGAATCGGCGTGGCCGGAGCAGCAGGCCTGGCGGCCGCGCTGGTCCTCACTGGTGTCGTCGGACCGGGCAAGGCGGCGGCGGTGCCAGGCTTTCACCCCACCGCTACCAAGCCGGCCGCAGCTGCGCGCCAGACCGCGGACGCATTCCTGACTGCCTGGAAGAACGGGCAGCTCCGGAAGGCCGCTGGCTACACCGACCACCCGGCTGCTGCTGCGGCCGCGCTGACCTCCTACCGCGACGGCCTCCGCCTCAGCGCTCTGCAGGTGGCGGCGCAGAGCTCGACCGCGCGGGGAGCTGTCGCGTTTTCCGTCGCCGCCACAGTGGGGCTGCCAGGGAACACGACTGTCACGGCGACCTGGTCCTACATCTCGCACCTGACCGCTTACTCCAGGCACGGCGGATGGTGGGTCAGATGGGATCCCGCGCTCGTCGCGCCGAATCTGACGGCCGGTGACACGGTCGTCAGCGTTCCGATTGCACCCGGATCTGGCGAGGTCGTGGATGCCGCTGGCAACAACGTGCAGGACTCGAGCGATCCAGGACTCCAGCACATCGGCGCGGCGCTGATCAGAACCGCCCCGGCGGGCCAGGGCACTCCCGGAATCGAGGTAGCGCTCGCCGGCCCCGACAGTGCGCCAATCGCCAGCACCGCCGAGGTACTCCGCAGGCCGGTCGCCACCGCGGTGGTCAAGACCACCATCGATCCGCGAGTCGAGGCGGCGGCACAGTCGGCCGTGCAAGCCCATCAGGACAGCTCGATGGTGGTGATCCAGCCCAGCACCGGCGACATCATCGCGGTGGCAAACAACGACGGGCAGAACGACTTCGCCCTCACGGCGCGCGTAGCGCCGGGGTCAACAAACAAGATCATCACATCGACCGCCCTGTTCACATCGGGCCTGGTCACCTCGCCGAGCCAGTCAGTCGAGTGCCCGGCCCAACTCGTCATCAACGGCAATACGTTCAAGAACGACCAGGGCGAAAGCGAGCCGGCGGGCACGCCGTTCCTCACCGACTTCGCGGCCTCCTGCAACAATGCCTTCGCCCGCTGGTACGACAGCCTCGGGGCCGGAACCCTCGCTCAGACCGCGCAGAAGTACTACGGCCTGAACCAGCAATGGAATATCGGCATCGGTCCGGGTGGCCCCTACTACTCCATCCCGTCCACCGCCTATAACGGGGAACTCGCTCAGGAACTGTTCGGCCAGGGGCAGCTGGAGACCGCTCCGCTGGCCATGGCCTCGGTCGCAGCGACCGTCGACACGGGCTCGTTCAAGCAGCCGATCGTCGTGCCGGGCCAGGCCCAGCTGCCGGCGACGCCACTGCCTGCCAGCGTGCATCAGTACCTGTGGCAGATGATGCGGGCGGTGACGCAGGGCGGCGGCACGGCGGCCGGTGTCTTTGACGGCGTCAGCTCTGCTGTCTACGCCAAGACCGGCACCGCGGAGCACACCGGCCTGGGGCAGCCAAACAGCTGGATAGTCGCCTTCGATCCGACGCTCAACGTGGCGGTCGGCTGCCTGGTTCTGAGCGCCGGCTACGGCGCCACCGTCGCCGGACCGGAAGCCGCCGCCGTCCTCCAGCAGCTGTCCCAGTAGGAGAAGACGCCGCCCGGACCGGGCACAACCCAGACGAGTAGCCTGCTGACCGGCATCGGCCGCCGGGTCGAATTAGCCGTGCATCTTCAGGGGTATAGGCCTGTCTGGTTCCGCAGGCACACCCGGTGATGGGGGGAACGGATGAGCGGGGGAGCCAGCAACGACGAGGCGGGCAGCGGCTCCCAGGGGCCAGCCGAGGCTGCTGGCGAGCAGACGGCCACCCGGGTGCCCGGCCAGGACGACGAACGGTGGACCCTGGACGAGCAGGGCGTCTGGCGCGAGCGGCCTGGCGGCACCCAGACCGAACCGCCCCGTCCCCGACGAAAGCTCGGCGTCGCCGGCGGGCTCGGCGTGGCCGGAGTGGTAGCCCTGGCCGCCGTGCTGGTCCTCACTCAGCTGGGGGTCTTCGGCCCGAAGAAGCCGAAGCCGGTTGGCTTCCAGCCCACTGCCACGAAACCAGCACAAGCCGCACGCCAGACTGCTGAGGCGTTCCTGGCTGCCTGGCAGCACGGACGCCTCCGGAAGGCGGCAAGCTACACCGATCACCCGGATGCCGCTGCGGCGGCATTGACCGCCTACCGCGACGGCCTGCATCTTCGCGCTCTGCGCCTTGCTGCGCACAGCGCGACCGCGCAGGGAAATGTAGCGTTCTCCGTCGCCGCAACGGTGGGACTGGCTGCACCTGCACCCCGGACGGCGACAGCTCCGTGGTCCTACCCGTCGGATCTGGTCGCCTACACCAAGCACGGCGGCTGGTGGGTCAGGTGGAACCCCGCGCTTGTCGCACCGAACCTGACTGCCAGCGAGAAAGTCGTCACCGTTCCGGTGGCGCCTGCAGCCGCCGAAGTCACAGACGCCGCCGGCGGCAGCCTCCAGGGGGACCAGGGGCTCACCAACATCGCCGCGGCACTGATGAATCGCGCCCCGTCGGGAACAGGAACGCCGGGCATCGACGTCGCTTACCTCGGCCCGACCAATACGCCCGTCGCCGGCTCTACTCAGATGGTGAGCCAGCCGGGCGTTGGCGGCATCGTCAAGACCACGATCGATCCGCGAGTCGAGGCGGCAGCCAAGTCGGCCGTGCAGGCGCACGCTGGCAGCACGATGGTGGTGATCCAGCCGAGCACGGGCTACATCCTCGCGGTGGCAAACAACGACGGGGCGAACGACTTCGCGCTCACCGCACGAGTGGCCCCAGGGTCGACAAACAAGATCATCACCTCGACTGCCCTGTTCACCACGGGCCTGCTGAAATCGCCGAACCAGCCCGTCGACTGCCCGCCGGAGATCGACGCCGACGGAGAGGTGATCCACAACGCCGGGGGTGAGAGCGAGCCGCCAGGCACGCCGTTCATCACCGACTTCGCGGCTTCCTGCAACAACGCCTTCGATCGCTGGTACTCGAGCCTCAGCCCTACCACGCTCGCCCAGACGGCACAGAAGTATTACGGCCTGAACCAGCCGTGGAACATCGGCGTCGGACCCGGCACGTACTACTCCCTTCCGTCCTCCGCTTCCAACAACGAGCTAGCCCTCGAGCTGTTCGGCCAGGGACGCCTGTCGGCGGCCCCGCTGGCCATGGCATCCGTCGCCGCGACCGTGGACTCAGGCTCCTTCAAGCAGCCCATCGTCGTGGCCGGCTTGCCACAGCTCGCTGGCACGCCGCTGCCCGCCAGCGTGCACCAGGACATGTGGCAGCTGATGAAAGCGGTAACGCAGGGCGTCGGCACGGCAGCGGGGGTCTTCAGCGGCGTTAGCTCCCAGGTTTACGCCAAGACCGGCACGGCTGACGTCAGCGGCCAGGGGCAGCCGAACAGCTGGCTGGTCGCCTTCGACCCGACGCTCAACGTCGCGGTCGGCTGCCTGGTGCTCAACGCGGGCTACGGCGCCCAGGTCGCCGGGCCGGAAGTCGCCAGCTTGCTCCAGGGACTGGGATAACTCAGTTCCGCCTGCGGCCGAGCCGCCAGAAGCTGAACCCGGCCAGGGCGAATGCGACGGCCGCGAACATCCCGGTCTCGATCCACTGGAAGGTCCAGTAGCGGCTGGCCGGCTGGAAGGCGATGACCTCCCGGATGCCGTGCCTGGCCATGCAGGCCCCGGCATTCGGCGGGGGTCCTTTCAGCGTGGGCGCGAGGCACGCGTTGGGAATCGAGCTGACACGCTGCCCCGCCGCGGTGGCGGCTCCGCTGGATATGATCCAGGCTCCCGGCTGGCCGGGGACGACGCTGGCCTCGAGAGTGCCGACGCTCAGCCCGGCAGACACGAAGAACGACGGGCCGCTCACGACTGTTTGTTCCGGCGGGACAAGGTTCGGGCGAATCCACAGCGGCGTGGCCACCTGGACAGCGGCGACGATGGCCAGAGTGATGGCGATGGCGGGCAGGCTGCGGCGGATGACGGCGCCGGTCGCGGTGCCGAGGGCGAAGGCGAACGCCGCGTAGCCCAGCGGAGTGATGCCGTGCGTCGCGAAGATCACCAGGCTGAACTGGTGCATGCTGAACGCGGCGGGCAGCCGCCAGGTCTCGTTGCCGCCGAGGCCGATGGCCCTGCCGATGGGCTCCGCCCACCAGCCGTACATGAGGCTGAGCGCCTCGGTGGCGACCATGGCAGCCAGGCCGGTCAGCGCGAGCCTGGCCGCGAGCCACCGGGTGCGGGTCACGCTCTGGGTCCAGGCCAGGGCGAACGTCCGGGTCTCGAACTCGCGGGCGATGAGCGGGGCGCCCCAGAAGATGCCGACGATCGCGGGAGCGGCCAGGATGAGTCCGATACCGATTTCATACACGAGCGTGTAGGGGCTGATAGTGGACAGCCGGTTGAGGAAGCGGGCCGCCGCGCTGATGCAGGGAGCGCCGTGGCAGCCGGTGATCCCGCTGGCGGAGTACAGGCCGGCTAGGTGCGGTCCGGTGGCCGCCAGCAGGATCCCGAACGCGGCCAGGGCAGCTATCGCGCTGATGGCCTGGACGCGCATCTGCCGCCATGTCAGCCAGATCACTGCTGTACCTCCAGGCGCTTGCGGTCGTGGCTGACGCGACGCCGCCCGGTTGCCTCGCTCATATAGGCCAGCACCAGGTCCTCCAGGCCCACCTCAGAGACCGCCCACGCGGGATCAAAGATCGCGCCCGTGGTGCGCACCAGCAGCGTTGTCTGCACGTCGGTGTGGCTGGCGGCGATCACCTGCTGTCCGGCCGGCAGCCTGACGGGATCCCGGTACGGCCCGGCGAGCAAGTGGTGGGTAGCCAGTAGCTCGTCCACTGGCCCGGCGACTCGCACCCGCGAGCCCACGAGCACGATCAGGTAGTCACAGACCCGTTCCAGGTCCGCGATCAGGTGGGAAGACAGCACCACGGAGAGCTCCTGCTCGGCGACCGACTCCATCAGGTCCTGCAGGAACTCCCGGCGGGCCAGCGGGTCGAGGCTCGCCACCGGCTCGTCCAGGATCAGGAGCTCGGGTCGTTTGGCGACGGCCAGGGTCAGGGCGAGCTGAGCGCGCTGTCCGCCGGACAGGGTGCCAGCCTTCTGACCGGGATCCACGTCCAGTCGGCCGACACGGCTTCGAGCCAGCTGCGCGTCCCAGCCCGGATTGAGGTGTGCCCCCAGCTTCAGGTGGTCGGCGACCGACAGCCCTACGTAGGCCGGCGAGTCCTGCGCGAGGAATCCCACCCTGGCCAGCTGCTCCCGGCCGGCCGCGGGCACTCCGCCGAGCACCTCAATCGTGCCCTTGGTCGGCGCCAGCAGGCCCGCGGCAAGGTTCAGCAGGGTCGTCTTTCCCGCGCCGTTGGGACCGACCAGCCCCACGACATGCCCGGCCGGGATCGACAGCGTGCAGTCGGTCAGCGCCCACTTTCGCCGGTACCGCTTGCCGAGCCCGCTGGTCTCGATGACGGCGCTCACGCTATGTCCTCCTCGCGCGCGGACCGAAACGTGCTGGCGAACAGCGCCTCGATCGACTCATCGTCCAGGCCGGCTCGTCGCGCCTTGGCCAGCCAGCGCTGCAGATCGCGGCGCAACGGCCCGTGTGCAGCGAGCGGAACGCCGTCGAGCTTCCCGGTCACGAATGTGCCAATCCCCGGCCGGGCCGCGACCAGGCCCTCGTACTCCAGCTCGCGATAGGCCTTGAGCACAGTGTTTGGGTTGATCGCGAGCCCGGCGACCACGTCCTTGACCTTCGGCAGCTGGTCGCCCTCGTCCAGCAGGCCCAGCCGCAGCGCGTGCCGGACCTGATGGATCAGCTGCCGGTAGGGCGCGACCCCCGAGCGGGCGTCCAGGTGGAACTCGATCACCGGCTACCTCACTTTAACTAGGTAGGTAGCACTATAGCTTTGTGAGGAGCCGTCGTGTCAAGGAGTCCCTGCGGCCGACCCCGGGGTCGACGAACTCGCCACGGCCATGGCCGACTACCTGATCGCCGATCCCTCGCTGCTGGCCGCCCCGACTGCTATTCGGCGTCCGGCAGGATAGTCCGCAGGGCCTCTCCGTGCAGCCCTGCCTGGCGCAAGAACATGCGCGCACGCGCCGCAAGATCGTCGGCCTGAGCGCGGATCCGCCCCGTCCTCGCCGCGAAGTCGTCGACCTCGACGGGAACGGCAGTCACCTGCTGAGAGCCCACCAGCAGCTCAACCATCAGCTGATTCCTGTACCCCGCCAGGCAGGCCTGCGCCCGCCGGATGTCCTCGATGGCCTGACCGAGCGGCGCGCTCTCCATGTCCTCGATGGCCTGCGTGAATGCCGCCGCAACATGAGCCTGCTGCGGTGCCGCCCGGGTGCCGGTGTCCACTGACATCGCCCTGTCCCTTCTGCTCTGCTTGACCCGCCCAACTACATGCCGTGGCATGTATTGCTAGACTATATGCCGTGGCATCTACTTCTGCAACCGAGGGACTCGCCGGCTTCTTCGACGACCTGGTGCGCTGCGAAACTCGTCTGTACAACGCCGTGGGGGAGAAGCTGCGTGACGCGCACGGGATCGTCGCCTTCCAGTTCGAGATCTTGAGATATCTCCGCGATCACCCGAGATCTCGCGTCGCTGATGTCGCTGCGACCTTTGCCGCCGGGATCGGCGCGATCAGTAAGGGCGTCGACCGGCTCGAGGCGCGCGGATGGGTGACCCGGCTCGCGAACCCCGTCGACGGGCGCTCCTCGCTCATCAGCCTCACGACCAGCGGAGCCGCACTGGTCGCCGAGGCCGACCGAACCTTCAGCGACCGGCTCGATGAACTGGTCGCCCCGGTCGTCAGCGCCAGCCAGATCGACGCGGCGCGGGCGGCGCTCGCTGCCCTTCGCCAGGCGCTCGAGCATGCGCGGATCGGCCTCCCCGCCGGATGATCCGGGGTGCGGCAGGGAGGCCGCGGCGGGTGCTCAGGAGAAGTAGCAGAAACCTCAGCGGGTGCTGGCAGGTGCCGCACGATGAGGCGCCGGCTGGAGCGGCAGCCCGTCGAACGGACCGGACCCATGCACAACCCGGCCGCCCACGATGGTGAGATCCGCGCTGATGAGCGGGATCTCATCCTGCGGGACAGCGAAATAGTCCTCGGACAAGACCGCAAGGTCAGCGTACGAACCGGGAGCGAGTGATCCGCGCGTGCCGTCCTCAAACGAGAACCACGCACTGCCGCGCGTGTAGGCGTCGAGCGCGGCCGCCCGATCGAGGCAATGCCGCTCCGCACGGCGGGGGCCGCGCAGGTCGTAGGGCAGCCCGGAGATGAACCACTGAAGCGCCTGCCACGGGTTATAGGAGGCGTCGCGCGTCGAGTCAGTTCCGGCGCCGAACGGAATTCCGAGCTCGGCAATGTCGCCGAGTGGCGGCCCGTTCCTGACCGCGTCTTCGCCCCAGCGGGCAGCGCACACCGCGGCCTTCTGACCGAGCCGGCTCTGCACAGCGAGGCCCAGCCCGAGGTTGCGCACGCGGCGCAAATTGGCCTGACTGATGCACTCGGCGTGGCACAGTGACCATCGCAGGCCTGCGACCGGAACGTCGGCGGCGACTTCCTCGATCGCGTCGAGGATGCGCGTCACGGAGCTGTCCAGGATGGCGTGCACGGTCACCGGCCAGCGCTGCTGCGCCGCATCCCGGGCTGCCGCGACGAATGCCGCATAGTCATCGTCCGCGATGGCCAGTGGCGTCATGCCGACCCAGTCGTGGCAGCCGAAGTTAACGATCTCGCCGATGCCGAGCACACTCATCATGTCGTCGCCCATGCCCGGCGTGAGGTAGGACTGCCACGCGGCGAGCTCCGCCTGCTCCGCGCCCCTTGTTGCGGCGCCCACGTTCAGCCGGACGCGCACCGGCAGCGCACCGGCTCTCCAGACCGCCCACACTGCCCGGTAGGAGGCTGGCAGTACGCCAAGGCCTCCCGCGTCTATGACCCCGGTCAGCCCCAGCCCGGCGAGGCGAGCGAAGAAGGCCCGTGTTGACTGCTCGGCACGCAGCGGCGTCGGGCGCAGAGCGACCTGGGTCACCTGCTGGTAGGCGCCAACGCCCGAGAGCCGACCGTCCGGGCTACCATCGGCACGACGGTGCAGTACGCCGCCCGCTGGATCGGCGCACTGGCCTGTCCAGCCGAGAACCTGAAGCGCCGCGCTGTTGAGCACGCCGTGGTCCTCGTGGCCGTAGACCGGGTAGATGAAAACCGGATGGCCCGGTGCCGCGTCGTCTAGTTCGGCGAGATCGGGCAGCCGATCCTCGGTGAACTGGCCCGCGTGCCAGCCACCGAGCGCCGTGATCCAGCTGCCGTGCGGCCGCCCGGCGGCGGCCGCCCGCACTGTCGCGAGCGCTTGGGTGACGCTGGGCACCTGCGTCCAGTCCAGCTCGTCCAGGTAGGTCAGGCCCGCTCGCACGGCGTGCATGTGCGAGTCGATGAGGCCGGGGATGACTCGCCTCCCGCCGGCGTCGACCGTCACAGTCTGGTCGTCTGCCAGTGCACGCATGCTGTCCCGGCGGCCGACCTCCGCAATGCGGCCATCGCGTATCGCGATCGCGTCCGGCCCGTCGTCGCCAGCACGGCAGCCGAGCCCGGTCCACACCCGCGCGCCGGTGATGAGAAGGTCGGCGGTCCTGGTCACTCGCGCGTCCTCACCCGGCAGCGGCCGATTCTGTGAGCGCGTCGGCCGCCGCTGCGACGGGTCCAACGAGGCCTCGGAGTGCCTCGGCGATTTCGGCACGCACGGGTGCGCCGGAAATAACTACGCCGACCATAGTGAGCGAGGTGTGAGTGTGTCCGCGGGCCCGGATATGACCAGCTGGTGTCCCGGCGGCCTTCAGGGCGCGGGCGTACGCGAGGCCCTCGTCGCGCAGCGGGTCGAAGTCCGCGGTGACGATGCAGGCTGGGGGCAGTCCGTGCAGGTCGCCGCGAATCGCCGCCACGCGCGGGTCACCGCGATCGGCGGGGTCCGCATAGTGATCCCAGAACCAGCGCATGAGCGCGGTGGTGAGAACGTACCCGTCGCCGTTCTCGGCGTAGGAGGGCCGGGTCATGTCCGAGTCCACGACGGGGCTGATCAGCAGCTGTCCTGATATGGCCGGACCGCCCGCGTCACGGGCCAGCTGGCAGGCAACAGCTGCGATGTTCGCGCCCGCACTCCAGCCGGCGACGGCGACCTGACCGGGGATGGCGCCGAGGCTGGCGGCGTTGGCGGCCACCCACTGCACGGCCGCGAAGGCGTCGAGCGCGGCGGCGGGGAAGCGGGCTTCCGGGGCGTGACGATAATTAACCGACACGATGACCACCCCCGACCGGGCGCACAAGTCCCGGCACAGCGGGTCGTCAGAGTCCAGGTCACCGAGCACCCAGCCGCCGCCATGGAAGTACACCACTACCGGGTGCGGGCCGCCGGGCTCCGCGGGGCGATAAAGCCGGTAGGGCAGGTCCCCGCCGGGGCCTCGCATCACGCCGTCGGTGACCTCGCCTACCTCGGGTGCCGGCGGGCGGACGGCGGCAGTGGCCGCCATGAAGGCCCGAGCATCGGCGACCGGCAGGGTTTCCAGGGGCGGCAGGCCCATCCCGGCCATGATCTCCAGGACCATGGCGACATCGGGCTGCATGCTGCGGATGACGCCGTCGCGGCAGCGTTCCCCTCCCTGGCCGGTCATCCGGAACCCTAGGTAACCCCGCGAGACCACGTCGTCGCAGGCCTGCCGGTAGGCGTTCACTCCGCCCACGTAGGGCAGGAACACGCGGGGCTTGCCGGGGACGTTGGCGCCCATGTACCAGGAGTTCGCCGTCGGATACAGGGTGATCGCGCCGCAGTCCCGGACGTGCTGGCCCCAGCCGGATTCGGCCAGGGCGGTCGGCTCGATCGTGTCCAGGCTCTCGGCCGTCATATGCGCGAGGCAGTCGGCGATCCAGTCGACGTGCTGCTCGATCGAGACGGTCATGTTGGACAGTACCGAAGGGCTGCCAGGGCCTGTGATCATGAAGAGATTCGGGAACCCGGCGGTCATGAGACCCAGGTATGTCGAGGGCCCGGCTGCCCACTTCTCATTCAGCGAGGCTCCGTCCCGGCCGGTGGCGTCTACTGCGGCCAGGGCGCCGGTCATGGCGTCGAAACCGGTTGCGTACACGATGGCGTCGAAGTCGAACGACTCGCTGGCGGTATCGATGCCGGTCCTGGTGACGGTAGTGATCGGCTGCGTGCGCAGGTCGACGAGCCGGACGTGGGGGAGGTTGTAGGTCTCGAAGTACCCGGTGTCCAGGCACGGCCGCTTCGTGCCGAAGTAGTGATCCTTCGGGCTGAGCGCCTCGGCGGTGCCGGGATCGTTCACAGTCGAGCGGATCTTCTCCCGGATCATCCCGGCCACGATGTCGTTGGAAGCCGGGTTGACCAGCTGGTCGGCGAAAACGCCGAGGATGCCGAACAGCTCGCCCTGCTCCCAGGCCGCCTCGAAGCGCTGCCGGCGGACCTCGCCGCTGGCGGTGATCCCCAGGATGTCGGTCAGCTCGCCCGGCGCGCCTCCCCGGGACCAGCGGGCAGCGTGCCGGTACCCCTCGCGGTCCTCGGCCAGCTGCGTCAGCCGGTCGGCTGAGGCCGGGCCGTTGTGCGCCGGGATAGAGAAGTTCGGAGTTCGCTGGAAGACCGTCAGCTGGCTGGCCTGCCGGGCGATCAGCGGGATGGACTGGATCCCGGAGGAGCCAGTGCCGATCACCGCGACCCGCTGCCCGGTGAAGTCAACTCCCTCGTGCGGCCACCGGCTGGTGAAGTACACCTGCCCCTCGAAACGATCAGCACCCTCGATGTCGGGTGACTTGGGTACCGACAGGCAGCCGCTGGCCATGATGAAATACCGGCACGAGACCTCGTCACCCCGGTCCGTGGTGATCCGCCAGCGCCCCTCCTGCTCGTCCCAGCTGGCGGAGGCGACGGCGGTAGAGAACTCGACGTCAGATCGCAGCCCGTAGCGGTCCGCCACGAACCTGAGATAGTCGAGGATCTCCGGCTGCGTCGCGTACTTCTCCGACCAGGTCCAGGCTTCCTCCAGCTCCGGGTCAAAGCTGTAGGCGTAGTCCGTAGTCGGGATGTCGCAGCGCGCCCCCGGGTAGCGGTTCCAGTACCACGTCCCGCCCACATCGTCAGCCGACTCGAAGACCCGTACCGACATGCCGAGCTGGCGCAGCCGACGCAGCATGTACAGACCCGAGAAGCCGGCGCCCACGACCACCGCGTCGAACTGCTCTGAGACCGTAGCTGGCTGATTCACGGGACGCTCCCTCGTACTGATGGATCTTCGGACAGGCCGGCCGACACCGGAGCAATGCGCACCGCGCCGGAATTCATAACAGCCATGAGAACAGATCACGAGGGTTGTTCGCGAGGGGCGAGACGTCAGCAGATATGGTCATTTCGGCTGAGCGTGGCACGCTGGGAGTCCAGGAAGGCTTGTTCGACGGGGTTGGCGGTGAGCGCTCGGGCTGTGGCGTATGCCTCGGCGGCCTCGCCATCGCGGCCGAGGCGGCGCAGGAGATCGGCGCGTGACGCGTGGAACAGGTAGTAACTGTCCATGCCGGGCGACCGAAGGTCATCCACTGCCGCCAGGCCAGCAGCCGGGCCGCGAACTTCGGCGAGCGCTACTGCCCGGTTGAGCGCGACAACAGGGGTCGGCGTGACCGCGTAGAGCTGTCCATAGAGCGTCAGGATGGCGTGCCAGTCCGTGGCGTCGAAACTGGACGCGAGGCTGTGGACAGCGCTGATGGCGGCCTGGATCTGGTACGGGCCGGGGTGGCCGTGCCGAACGCACGCACGCGTCAGTGCCTGTCCTTCGGCGATCAGTCCCCGGTCCCAGAGCCGCCGGTCCTGGTCAGCCAGGCGGACCAGCGACCCGTCGGCGGCGACGCGGGCGGGGCTGCGGGAGTGCAGCAGCAAGACCAGCGCCAGCAGCCCCTGCGCCTCCGGCTGGTCGGGCATCAGCTCGGTGAGCAGGCGCGCGAGCCGGATGGCCTCCGCGCACAGGTCGAGCCGTAGCAGCGAGCCGGCAGTCGCCACATAACCCTCGTTGTAGATCAGGTAGACGACCGCGAGGACAGCCGTGAGGCGGCCGGGAAGCTCGGCCTGCGCGGGCACGCGGTAGGGGATGCGGGTATCCCTGATCTTGCGCTTGGCCCGGACGATGCGCTGGGCCATCGTCGTTTCCGGCACGAAGAACGCCCGCGCGATCTCCGGTGTCTCGAGGCCGCCAAGCAGCCGCAGGGTCAGAGCGACCTGGGCAGCCTGGTTCAGCGCCGGATGACAACAGGTGAAGATCAGCCGGAGCCGGTCGTCGGGCACGGCCTCCTCCTCAGCCGGGGCGTCGTCCGCCGCGCGGGCGCCGTACAGGTGATGCGCCTGCGCGTGCCGCTCGTCCCGGAGCGACTCACGGCGCAGCATGTCGATGGCCCGGTTGCGGGCGGTCGTAACGATCCACGCACCGGGATTGGGCGGCTGGCCGTCCGATGGCCACTTGGCGACCGCCACAGTGAAGGCGTCCTGGACAGCTTCCTCGGCGGCGTCGATATCGCCGAGGAAGCGGATCAGGGTGGCGACGCAGCGACCGTACTCGCGCCGGAAGACCGCCTCGACAGTCACGTCGCCCGAGTCTGCGGCGGCTGCATGGATGCGGTCACTGCGCGCCGGACGGGAAGTTCAGACGGATCGCGTCGTCGAGGTCGCCGCCAAAGAGCGGACGGACCTCGATCGGCCGCTGTTCCGCGACCGTCGCGAGCTTCGCCCACTCGAGGGCCTCGTCCAGGTCAGCCGCGTTGATGATCCAGAACCCGGCCAGGTGTTCCTTGGTCTCCGCATACGGCCCGTCGGTCAGCAGGAAGTCGCTTCCGGACTGGCGTACCACTGTCGCCGACTCCGGGCCGCCTTGCATGCCGCCCTTGAACACAAACGCGCCGGCGTCCTGCAGCTTGTCGCCCAGTGCGCTGACCCCGGCCCACACCTGGGGGGTTCTTTCCGGGGACATGGGAACTGCATAGTCGCGGTACAGCGCGAGCAGGTACTGCGTCATGAAGATCACTTCCGTCTGGTCGGCCGGGGCCGGTCTCTGGCCGGCCCTCACTCTCGCTACGAAGTGGCCATCGCGGAATCGACAACCGCCTGCCACACTCGAGATTTCGTGATCCGGGCTCACTTAATCTGATCGCCCTGACCGGCGCGATCAGATTCTATGAGGGCCTACGCGGCGTGCCGGCTTGGACGGCGCGGCCGCGGTCATCAGCACGCTCGCTCGCCTCGCCGGGTACTCAGGGAGGGCAGGGTCAACGGCCGAGGACGGTTGGCGCCAGCACGTCGCCGACAGCCTCGACCAGCAGCGTCATCTCGTAGGAAACCAGGTCAGTGTCGCACTCCGGAGCGGCTAGCACGGCCAGGCTGGAGCCGTCGTTCATCGCCATGACCAACATCAGCCCGCCCTCCATGTCCACAAGCATCCGGGTGGCCAGGCCCGCGTCGAGGACCCTTGCGGCGCCCTGTATCAGGCCGACCAGCCCACAGGTGATGGCCGCAAGCTGCTCGGCGAAAGCCCCTGGGATATCGTCAGAGAGCGCCATCGGTACGCCATCCGAGGACACCACGATCGCGTGCGCGACGTGCACTACTCGCGACGTGAAGTCGGTAACGAGCCAGTTCAGGTCGTGGCGGTAGGCGTTATTCAAGTAGCGGATCCCCTTTCCTCGGGAAGAGCCTGACCCCTCGCGCGGCGATCCCCGCTCTGGAACCCGCTCAGGCGCCTACGGGCCATCTCAGGTGATCGCCGCGGTGGCGCCGCAGCGGCCGCAGGGGCGTGGGGACCGTTTGCCGCCCGGCTGGTTACCCCACCCGCGGCGTGACGGCCGCCCGCAGATCCGGGCAGGAGGTTAGCCAGCGGGACGCGCCGAGGCAGCCCGGCGGCGGTGTTGTCTCCGCGAATCGGGTCGGCAATGATCTGGGCGGCATGCTGGCCTTCGGCCCACGACGCGTATGTTCCGGTCTGCGAGCGGCTACCCTCCTGCGGGGCCGGTCTGGGTACGTTGCTGTCACTGCCGGTAGTAAGCGCCGACGGCTCGCGGTGGAACCAGTCCGACGTCGCTGAGGCGGCGGCCTGGGCGGTCTCGAGTCTGGGGGCTGCGGTGTATGCGAGCGTGGCGGCATCGTCCGGAGAAGCGAGCGCTGCAGCTGGGCGCACCATTGTGCTGTGACCAACCGACACGAGCCCGGTCGTGGCGGTCTCACGCGGTTCGTACTGGTCCGCGGCCAGCCAGCCCGCAGGTCGTGCCTGGCGCTCGATGACGGTGTCTGGCAGCCAGATCATCGCGGTCAGACCCTGCGGCGACCGGCCCGCCAGTTGCACCCGCACCCCGTGGCGCTCCGCCAGGCGGCCCGCGGCGAACAGTCCCATGTGCCGAGACACCGAGACGTCGATGACGGGCGGCTTCTCGAGCCGCGCGTTGATGTCGGACAGCCGCGACTGCGGGATGCCGACGCCGCTGTCGCTGACCTCTATCAGGACGCCACCCGTCGCGAGTTCCCGGGCTGACACGTGCACCGGGGTGTGCTTGGCGGAGAACATGGTGGCGTTCTCAATGATCTCGGCGAGCAGATGCACGATGTCCGATGCCGCCGCCCCGGAGATAGCAATCCCGGGCTGAATCGTGAGTGTCACCCTGCTGTACTGCTCGATCTCCGACGTAGCGGCGCGAGCTACGTCCGTCAGCGAAATCGGTTCGCTCCACTTGCGTGCGCCTTCATGCCCGGCGAGCAGGAGTAGGTTCTCCGAGTTCCTGCGCATTCTGGTGACCAGGTGGTCCATGGAGAACAAGTTGGACAGCCGGTCGGGATCGCCCTCATCCTGCTCGAGCGAGTCGATCAGGTGCGCCAGCCGCTCGATGAGCGACTGGCTGCGCCGGGACAGGCTGACGAACATCGCGTTGAAGCTGTTGCGCAACATCGCTTCGTTGCCGGCCAGCCGCACCGCCTCCGAATGCACCTGGTCGAATGCGCGGGCGACCTGGCCGATCTCGTCGGCGGACACCACGTCGATCGGCTCGACCTCCAGGCTGGTCGCCGGATCCGTGCCCTCGCCCAGCTGGCGGACCCGGTCGGGCAACTCCACCGTTGCGACGTTGAGAGCCCCTTCCTTGAGCAGCCGCAGCGGCCGGACAAGGGATCTGGCGACCGCTGTAGCGGCGAACAGCACAAGGAGCAGCGCCAGTGTGGTCAGGACGGCATAGGCGAGCGCGTACAGTTCCGCCCTCCGCTGCAGCGACTGGGCGCGCGCAACGATGGATGCGGCCATCGCCTGCTGGACCCGCTGCATAGCGTCGACGGTGCCTGACATCGCCGAGTACCACTGCACAGGCGCAGCTGTAGCGCTGATGTTCAGGGCGCCTTGACCGATGTTCAGACCGCCGACCGAGAGGATGTAGGTCTCAATGCCCAGTGCCTTGTTCACCATCGGCCCGGCCACGGTGCTGTGGTAGAACGCCTGTTCGGCGGGCGTAGCGGTCGTGTCGAACGCCGTCAGGTCATCGAGCTGCGCGGACTGGGCGGTGTTGACTGCCTGCTGCACGCCATCGGCAAAAACCTGCTGCTGGAGTGCGTTGAACAAGAGCCCGCGCTGCTGAGCGGCCTGGTCCTTAGCCTGGGCCAGGGAGTTGAGCGCCTGTACATCATTGGCAAGCTGGGAGTCGGAACTCCCCTGCGCGATCAGGCCGGTCAGAAAAATCATGTCGCTGATCGGTGCTGCGTAATCAGCGATCACCGCAAGCGCGGACTGGCTCGCCTGAGCCGTGCTGCGCAGAGCCGTGAGGTGCGTGACCACCGAGACCACGGCGGACACCCTGGCCCGGATGTTCGCCGGGAACGAACCGCCGATCCCGGCCGCCAGTGTCCGGACCCTGGCCGCTGCGATCTCCGTCGCGTTATACCAGCGCTGAAGGGCTCTGACCTCCGTTCTGGTGATAGGGAGCGCCTGCCCGGTCGTCTCGTCGCGTTCATTCTGCAGCGCCTGCACCAGGCTGGTGACCTGCTGTCCGAGCCTGGCTAGCTGCGCCACCTGGCCGAACTGGCCCGCGCTGTCAGCCGCCGACGCAACCCGCAGCCCGCCAAAGACCAGGCCCATAACCAGCGCCAGCACAATCACCGCGATCAGCCGCCGGGATACCGGCCAGTCCCGCAACGCCGGCGGGCGCGAACTCAGCATGCGTAAGCCCGCCTTGTCCTTAGCGCGCTTGCCAGCCCTAGTGGCCCTCGCAACCTTGTGAGTTCTCACTTCTGGCGTCCTTGCTGGTCACGCGCTCTGGTTATGGGGGAGTACCCTGCCGACCTGCCAAGCCCCGAAACCGACACATTCGACTATGGCACGTCACTTTAACGGTCTAAATCATGATGACGCGGCCAAGCGGGAAACAAATTAGCAGGTGGCTGCATCGAGGGACTCAGCTTGCCCACGGCGGTTTGGTCGAGATGATCCCCACCGAGCCAGCGGTGCCGGTCGGCAAGACCTGATTAAAGGATCCCTGCTGCCACTGGAAGATGAAGGCTGCCGCGGCACCGTTCTCACCAAGGGCGTCGAATTTCACCGGGCCCTGCACGCTGGTTAGCCTGACGCCGCTGTGCAGGAAGCTGATGATCTTGGAGTTGTCGGTGCCGCCGGTGGCTTTGACCGCCTGCTCGACTACCTGGCCCACCGAGTAGGCCTCAGCCACGTCGGCATTCACCCCGGAAACCTGGCCGCCATATCGGGCGACGTACTCCCGCACCATCTTCTGGCTTACCGCGTTGCGATACCCCGGGAACCAGCCGTTGGGCACCATCATCCCGTTGGCGTTACCGATGCCGACCACAGACGTGAATGCGAGACCCTGATCCGGCCCGGCCGCCGCGATGAACAGCTTGGGCGTGTAGTGCTGCTGCTCAAATGCCTGCATGAAGGCACTGACGGTTGGCACGTCCGTGGATCCCAGCACCACGACCTGCGCCCTGGTCGCGGCCACCTGGTCGGCCGGCGCCTTATAAGCCGAGACGACAGACGGAAATATGTTCGTGTACACCGTCTGGAGCCCAAGCTTCTGCAGCAGCGTCTGCGCCAGCTGCACCGGCGGGTCGGCGAACGGGTCCTGGGCCATCGGGTAGGCCGCCGTCGTTGGCCGCTCGCCCGCCGGCAGCGACGCGATCCAGTTAACGAACGGGACCAACTCGTCCGCGACCGGCAGGCTCACGTCGAACACGTTGTGATCAGCCTGATTGGACGGGGTATCGAAAACCGACGGCGCACCGCCAGCTCCCTCCACGAACGCCATGCCGTATTGCGCCGCCACCAACGACGCCGGGGCGGTCAGCAGCGACGAGAACGGCCCGAACGCCAGGTCCACGTGGTCCGCGCCGAACAGCTTCTGGTAATTGGTCACCACCAGGTTCGGCAAGCTCTGGTCATCGAGGATGGTGAGCTTGACGTGCCGCCCATCGATCCCGCCCCTGGCGTTCACGTCGCTGGCCCATAGCTCGTACCCTCTTTCGAACGCCACGCCGTCAGCGGAGAAGGTTCCGGTCAGGGACAACGACGCGCCGATCGTGATCGGGCCCGTGGAACTGATGACCGAGGTCTGGCCGCCAGTCGAGCTGGTGCCGGCGCTGCTGCAGGCGGCGAGCACACCTGCCGCGACTACCGCGAGCGTACTCCTTGCGAATGGGCTGATTAAGAACCGCGGGAGGACGGGTTTCACGCCTACTCTCCCTTCCGCTCCCGTTGGGACTGGTCGCCCGCGAATGGTGGGACACGTCTCGTTATACCTGGCCAAACCATCCGCCGTTCCGCGAATGAGGCTAGTCCGGGTGGCCGGCGCTTGCACGGAAGTGCCCGACTGACCCTCCGATGCCAGTCAGCCGGGCGGTTGCGTCCCAGAGTTGCCGGGCAGCCGTCGCGTCCAGGCCGGCCTTGCCCGGCTTGCCGATCGCAGGGTAGCCCCTGATGCTGCCCACTCCGTCGGGGCCGACATAGGCGTTACCCGGAACGTCCTGGCTGGCAGCGAACAGCGTGGGCAGTGCTCCGCGCTCGGGGTCGTTGAGGAGGAATTTAAGGGAGTTGATCCGGCCCGCCGGGGAGTGAGCTGCGAGCGTGGTGGTGGCGATCCCGGGATGGGCCAGGACCGAGCGGACGGGGCTTCCCGCCGCGTCCAGCCGACGTTGCAGCTCCAGCGAGAACAAGACGATCTCCAGCTTGGAGTCGTTGTAGGCCTGCATCGGCTTGTACGTGCGGCTGCGCCAATCGATGTCGGCCAGGTCGAGCCTCGCCCGCCGGTGCAGCTGGCTGGTGACGCTGACGACCCGGTCCGTGATGTGCCCCAGGAGCAGGTTCGTGAGCATGAACGGCCCCAGGTAGTTCGTGGCCGTCTGCAGGTCGAAGCCGTCGGCGGTCCGCTGCGCCGGGATGTCCATCACCCCGGCGTTGTTGACCAGCACGTCCAGGGGCCCGTCCCAGCCGGCCGCGAACGCCCGTACTGACGTCATGTCGGAGACGTCGAGCTGCCGGACCTCGAGCAGCCCCGGCAGCTCCTTGATCGCGCGCTGCGCCTTGTCCTCGTTGCGGGCGGCGACGATGACGCGGGCGCCGGCCCGGGCAAGCTCGCGCGCCGCGATCAGCCCGAGACCGCTCCCGGCCCCGGTGATGACAATGGTGCGCCCGGCCATCGGGGGCACGTCTGCGGCAGTCCACTTCGCCATCGGACACTCCTCGCTATCGACAGGCCTGTTCTCTGTTCCCTGATCGAGCATGCGGGCCGGCGCCGGGCAGGATGAAGGACGCGTTTATCCGCTGACAAGTCATCCATGGCTACCGCCGGACGCGGGGCCGATCATGAGTACCAGAAGGGAGGAGGCCGCCGGTGACCGCTGCCGCTGACAAGTCCGCCCTCGGCGAGTTCCTGCGCTCGCGCCGCGAGGCGCTTCAGCCCGAAGACCTTGGCCTGTACCGGGGACCGCGCCGCCGGGCCGGCGGACTGCGCCGCGAGGAAGTCGCCGAGCTGACCGGCCTGTCCGTGGACTACATCGGCCGCCTGGAGCGCGGCAGCGGCCCGTGGCCGTCGAACGGCGTGCTCCTCGCGATCGCCCGCGGCCTGCGCCTGACTAGGGCTGAGCTCAACTACCTGCTCACCCTGTGCGGACGCGCGCCCGGCACCGCTCCGGCGCACGAGCACGTCGACGCGGGCATGCAGCGCATCCTGGACCGGCTGCACGACACCCCGGCCCAGGTCATGGGCCAGGCCGGCGTCACCCTGAGGCAGACACCGCCCGCCGTCGCCCTGCTGGGCGACGAGACCTCCTATCACGGCCTTGCCAGGAGCGCCATCTACCGGTGGTTCACCGATCCCGCCGCCCGCCGCCTGTACCTGCCAGACGACCATCCGTACACCGGCCGGGCCATGGCTTCGCTGCTGCGTGAGGACCTCGTGCGCCACGGGAGCGACTCGCTCGCCGGCCAGGTCATGCGCGCGCTGCTGAAGCACAGCCCGGAATTCGCAGACGTCTGGGCACGGGCGGAGATCGGCCTCCGGCTCGCCAGCGAGAAGCGCCTTGAGCACCCCGAGGTCGGCCGGCTCGATGTCTACTGCCAGACCCTCTCCGACACCGAATCCGGCCAGGCCCTTCTTGTCTACACCGCCACACCGGGCACCAAGAGCCACGAACGACTGGCGCTCCTGAGCGTCATAGGCGCCAGCTTCCCGCAGCCGCAGTGAAGCCCGCACGGCACGGACGGCCGCGGCCGCCACCTTGACTGCAAACTGCCGCGGGCACGCCGGCAGGGGAGGCGATTGCGAGTCGGATGGCCGCAGAGGAATCTGTCCATGCGCCGTATGTTCTCGATGGAGAAGTCGTGTCAGCGCTTCTTGGACTGATACGCGGGCGCAAGGTCACAGAACGACAGGCTGATGCGGCCCTCGGCAACTACCGGGCGTTCCCCATTGATCGGCACGACGTACTCCCGCTATGGTCGCGCATCAAGGCCATCCATGCCGATCTTTCCGCATACGACGCTCAGTACGTGGCCCTGGCTGAGGCCCTGGCCGTTCCTCTGGTCACTGCGGGTGCGCGTATCAAGCGGAGCAAGGCACCCCAGTGCACCGTCGAGGTCTTCGGCGCTGACACTTAGCGCTGCGGGGGTCGCGACACCCGTCGCCCGGCAGCGCCGATCATTCGCAGATTGGCGGAGGAACAGATGACTGCTGAGAACGATGGGACGCAATACCGCGCTGCCTTTGACGCGGCTGTCACCTTTAGCAATGGCGGGGACTTGATCGTGCACGGCTTC
>Ga0123355_10002014_pt1 | contig 28728 bp, 15 predicted proteins | sample TergutEmb28metaG_3_FD_89872 | JGI IMG/M metagenome (GOLD analysis project Ga0123355, IMG submission 89872) | Embiratermes neotenicus P1 segment gut microbial communities from Petit-Saut dam, French Guiana - Emb289 P1 | ecosystem: Host-associated > Arthropoda: Insects > Digestive system > Gut ... | reverse complement strand
TCGGAATTTAGGCAAAATTACTACCGGACATCTTTCTCGCCCACAGTTCCACCTTTCGCTGCCAGGATCTCTCGCGTCGTTGCGGACGGAGGCACCTGGCGGCTAAAGTGGGAATGTCTAAAGGCGGGGGAAAGCAATGGCAAACTATCCCCAAGAACTTGCCCAGGATGCAGTGTTCCAGAGTCATATCGGTCACATGACTGGGCTCTGGTTCCTGCCAAGCCCGGCCTTCAGGGCTGAATACTAATGAATGAATGAGGAGCATCATACACCAATTATTCTATTTTTCACTGGACTAGACAGACAATATTGGACCAAAGACTCCCACATACAAAGTTGCTGAACATTGTAGAATACTGTCAAGGTTCCTTGGACGGGTGATTAGCCTGTTGCCAGGCATCATATGTAACTGTAATTTGTTTCTTTTTGGGTAATTCCCCGGCATCTGAGTTGTAATTGCCGACTTTCAGAACTCACTGTCGGTTCCATCTTCATAGGCAGGTGAATGTAGGGTATTTATACCTAATTGAGTTGGAGCAGGGAATTACCCAAAAAGAAACAAATTACATTTAGAACACGGCGAAAGCTTAAAAACAAGATCATATGTAACCTTTAATAGACAAGTGGGATACCTTAGTCACATTAGAAATGAACAACCCTTTCATCCAAATGGGAAAATGGTGTCCTGCAGTGGGCACTTAAATTGAATAATGCTCTGGTTATAGAAGAAAACGGGCTTTCAAAGGTCATGTTTATGGTTAAACACATAAAAACCACATACCCATGCCAAAAGTCCGATCTGAACTCACAATCCCTCTGTCCACCTGGTAAATGACTGTAGGTGAACAAATTAAGGAAATGAGAAGAGTGGGGCAATTACATGGACAGGGGAGAAGAGATCAATCAGCCTTAATGCAGATAGTCTTTGTTCCAGTGTTTAAGTACAGCTGCCTGAAAACTTGAATAAATTGAATAACTAAAAGAACAACAAATATAATCAGTCTAGATGACTGACTATGTCTATTCACTTTATTCAGGACATTACTAGTTTCCCACTTTAAGTCTGAACCATCTTGCCTTTCTTCTCATGTTTTCTCAGTTTCAGTGTCGTTCATCCCGCTTTGTATCAAAATATTTCTCTCAGCATTTCTAACACATTTTAATGTCTGTTCTTCCATGTAAGTGAAAGTTATCTCTTACATAAAAACACGGTAACAGGATTTTTATGAGGATTTCAAATGTCTGCACATATTTTTTGAGTTATATTGGTTGATTAGTTTCTATAAACATATCAATTGTTAATGGATCAGGTGTTTTACGTAATGTAACTGATTTAAACAAATTGAATTATAGTATATTTTGCTCTAAGCTTATTCACTTTACTTACATTGTTCCTCGCATAAAGGAATGAACTTGATATTTTCACATGACAATACATACACAAGCACAACAAATACCCATTTTTCCCTGTATTGTAGTGTTAGAAAATTATACATAATGCCTCAAAAAATAAAATCAAACACAATTAAAAATGCACACTCACCATTTTTATACAAGTATTTACATAAACAGTCACTCAACACATCACACTATATCAATACCATTAGTATAAAGGATTTTGCTAACAGAAGAGGGAAATAAGATGTTACACTGATTCTGACATGCACATTTCACATGTGAAATGTCTCCATTACATAGTTTTAAGAAAAGTGTCATGGGCACTTCACATAAAAATTGGTCATTCATGTGCAGTCAGCATTATTTCACCCTGGTAAAATGGCAGACTCTACTCTGAGAATGTTTAGGGTGGGTGTTTCTGGGAACAGAATAATAGTTTAAAATCTAAAATAATGTTATAACTGTTGAGTCATTTTTTTTGAGACAAGCTATTCCATTTTTCAGAAAGAAGTATTATAATTTTATCTGCATTTAAAAAACAAAAAAAAAAGCTCCATATTTTAATATTTGACCACTTGGGTTTGCTTCCTAAGAAATTAAAAGTGAGTTGCCAATATATATGGTAAATAAAGCCAGCCCTTACTAATTTTCAAAAACACATGAGATACCTCACAGCTATAGCAAATCATGTGTTTCAACTCAAAAAAATTATTTTATGTTCTTGCACATTCTTCACCTTGGGATGAACAAGGAACCAATAACCTTGCTGTTCAATATAGTTCTATATATATTTTCAATCAAAATACTTGGCTGCTAACATAAAAAATCAACATCTGTGTACAAATTCTGATATTCACTAATAAAAAATATCTATTCTTTATCAGCCCACAAACATAGATTTAGTTACATTGAAATTTCTATCTATTGTTTCTGAAGGGTGAGTAAAGAAAAGAGTACATGAGAAAACAAGAGTTGCAGGAAATCAAATGGCTTGGATCTGTAAGAAAACAATAAAAATTGTAAGTTACACATGTTGAACTTTGACTTACAAAAATAGTATGTAAAGAAAAAGTAACTTTAAAACTGTGTCTGAAGCACCTATTTCCAAATAAATCTCCAATTGACAGCTATTTACTAAAATTCTTACATTTCAGACAAAAGAGCACCAATTCCAAGTTCAAAATGTATGTTCATCATGCTTGCCAATACTTTGCATGTGAATGCCTGATTGAACAGTTTCCTAAGCAGAGTGTACTTCAGTAAAGTTTGGCAATGGTTCAGGCTCACATTTGTCCACCTCTTCTTCTTCACTGCTCTCCTACTACCACCATGATCATCACATAATTCACTGATGCTGGAAACACCACGTGGCAAAATCACCATCCACATGTACTTAACCCTTTGACGCCTAACGACCCCTATAGTGGTCGTACCCCACTGCTAACCTCTAAACGTTGCATTTGTATATTTATTCAACAAATATAGGTACTGAATATTTTAAGCATGATATATACTGTCCGTTTTTTTCTCTTCAAAATGCAGTTTGTTTCATAATTCTAACATATTTGGTTCCTGTTTTATTCACATTTTATATACAGAGTGTGCTAAAATTAAAAAAAAATAATTCTGGCGCCAAACGGTTAAGAACCAATGTCAACATCCTTCTAAATGCTTAGCTGAGTTCAATCTTCATGGCAGGCATCATCCTTTTCTTCTATACTGGAGAAGAGTCACCATTGGTGTTGAATTCATGCCCCACTAAAAGAAAATTGATCATTATCAACTGTGCGACTTGTTTGCCAAGCCACTACTGTGAAATGTATGGCTTCCAAAACACTGATTTTCAGTTGACCTTTACATGTACCTCAAGCACACAGCTTTTCGTGATGCTTCCTACACCAGTGCACCAAACAATGTATGATGCCCAAACTAAGAGGCTGTCTCACACACTTGTGCAGTTGTGTGGTTGTACACAGATTATACATTCCTTAATAATGAAGTACCTTGCAGATGAGCAGCACAACTGTGCAAAAAAGAAAAGTTCCAACCTTGCAAACCCATGGAGGCATCAAGTGCATTGAACAACCTTGTGGAAATGGTCATGATCACTCCCATTATTTTATTTGCATGGTATTTTAAAGAATGCTTTTACATTTTTGAAAGATAGTTCCAGTGGTTGAAGAATAAAAGACCACTTGATGTTCCTTGCTATTTTATTTCACTTTTTATGTGCTCAACATGTTTTGGACATTAATATATCCATCATCAGGAGCTTGGGACTCTTCTGTGGATATGGATACCACTCCAACCCAACCACACCGAAACTCCAACATACATTGAACCACGAACAATACGACCAATGTGGTAATCAACAGAATAGTCCCAAGCTCCTGATGATGGATATATTAATGTCTGAAACATGTAGAGCACATAAGAAGTGAAATAAAACAGCAAGTGACATGAAGTTGGTCTTTTACTCTTCAACTATCACAATGATGCACAGTCCAAGAAACATAAGATAGTTCCAACGATCTTCCAACCGTGATCAGTGACTTTCTTTTGCTGTGATCACTGTTCACGTATGTGCACACATTTAAGCATATGCACGTGCACACACACACACACACACACACACACAGTAGCACTGTTATCCTTTCTGGCACACTTCCCTCCATGGCAGGATTGGAAATTTTAAGTCAGTGTTCTCCAGGAGATAACTGTAGAAGATGGCCATTTCATCTTCACTGTATGTCACATGGCTCACATCCTTCCAATAACACAGTCAGCCTCCCAGGCTTATGGTCCTTCATATCAAGATCAATAGTAGTGCTTGCTCCAGCTAGTTTTTTGTATACTAGGGCACGACAAGCTTTGAATCTATGGATCCTTATATTTCACACATCAAAATTGTCAATCTGCATGTTATTAGCTACCTTATTATCTTTTTCATTTAAGATATTGTGATCAACTGGAATAATTGATGGCCATGCCATCTGGTACTAAGCCACAGGATACTCTCAAGCCTGTGGAAGTCAGATTATTGTCCCATCCTCCTTTTCTTACAAGAATTGCTGCATTTGTCAGTTTTTTTTTCAGAGGTTTCCCTTTCCTCACAGTAACACAGCTTAATGAATATCATGATAATCTGGGGTATTTAGCTAAGTCAATCAATTTCTCAGTCAGATCCTTCACTGTCAGTTTGTTCTAACATTTCCCTTTCCTTCACAGTGATGGAGTTTAACATGGATCATGCTAATCTGGGGTGTTTAGATATGTCAATTTCCCAGTTTGATTCTTCTCCACACCTTAATGATCAATCTTTGTGAAGCATCGTGATTTGTTTCGTACGGCATAACATGACAAGTCTTGATGTGCAGGCCGTATGTACAAAAACAAAAGAAGAGGAAACAAGAAATAATAACAAATCATAACAGAAATAAAAACACTAAACCATACAACTATTAAATGCCAAATTCAACAAGGCATAGGTAACAGGATAGTGTGACAGTGTACTACTAACATCCAAATATCACATATTTGAGGTCTGCTAAATGACAACTAGCCTCCCTCTCACACCTGCCACTGCACTTCGTGTCCCCACTTGGCCAAGTGTGGCAACATTTCATCAGTATGGTTACAACCCTTTAACAGTACTCAAGAGAATGGGCAGGTTACTACTAACATCACATTATTTTCACTAGTTTGTCTCAGAAACAATCATTCCAGGAATAATGTTGGATCAGGACAAAGAATTCTTAATGACCGATGCAGTAAAACTAGCACTTCCAAGAATAATGCATCTAATGTAATTATACATTGTTTATGTCGGCAATTCACAGGGGCCAAAAATGGACTATACTTGGTGGAGAACACTACAAAGGGGAACTGCTGCACTCTTCTGGGTTATTATGCAGTGAGCAGTAGTAATTTCTTACTAACGGTTTGGTACAACTTATCTGTCCCAACTTCAAGGGTTTCCTTGCCCCCTGAAGATGAGAATGATAGGTTGTCCTGAAATGTCAGTAAGAAATTATCACTCAGAAGAGTGACATTCTCATCTACTTCATGGCAAAAGCATAAAATCACACATAATGAATAGGGAATCAATGAATAGAGGTTTCAATGTATTAATAATACATATTTTTCATTACGTTACTAGGTACAAACTTTTTCAACAAAAAAATAACAAAATTTTAGTTGAACATAATTTCTATTCACAATCAGATGCATAAGCTACATGTTTCCTTTTACTTAACTTATCTATCATCAGGCCTTATATACAAACCAAACAGCAATAAAATGCAAATGTCAACATTTCCTTGCTGCTTGACTTGTACAAAAGGCCCGATGATGGATTAGTTAATTAATCCGAAACACATAGCCTACGCAACTGCTTGAGAATAAAAGTTGTGATCAACTGATATATTATTATTTTCTGTCGAATGAGACATAACACAACGGGATGTGTTCAATAAGTTTTACTTATATCTTTCTCTTTGTACAAAGTGTACAAGCTTGGTTCATGGTCTGCTTATTTGTCTGAAATGATCTGGGTGGCAACACTCATTACATTGATACAGCACCTATCCTAGGAAATGACATATGTCAGGTTCTATCCTTGAACAGCGAAATAATCACTCACTGAGGAGATGTGAGGTTAAACTTGTTTAAATTACCAGCTTTCATCTGGTATGGTTTCACACATCACCTACCACTGTTGTCTCATGTCTCTCATTACTCTATGTACAAGAGTATAGTAGTAACAATGCAGTTAAAACACGGCCACAGCACTGACTCATTAGTACTAAAAAAAATCACCAGGGACCTAACAAAAGTAGGCACTACTAAAGAACACTAACCCATCTGAATTTACACATATATTCATACAAGTATTTATGTTTGTTTAGTCTAGCCTAAAATAGTTTGCTGTTTAAGTACAGAAATGTGGATATCATTTTTTTTCTCCTGTCATTACCAGTAAGGATAAAATTAAAATGAGTTGACCATTCTATGTTTAAATAGAATCTTATCTACAATGCCTATATAAAACAGATACAGACCAACTAGTTAAATCACACCTGGAGAGGTTGTGTGGCACATTGGCCCACAAAGAATCTTTACAATGTCACTCTTTGGACTGGTAAAGTAAAACATGTTTAATGGTGACTTTTTTATAAACTGCACATAAGCATTCGCCACACTGCATACCTGTAAGCAAAATCTGAGTTTTCTGAAGCCTTTAACACATATTCATATATGTTCAAAATCTAGTACTTCCAGAAAATTCAGATAGCACCACCTTCACATAAAACGGGCAAAAGCTCTAACATACATTAATTCCATAAATGCTAGCAATACATACTTTCATTCAGCATGTATACAAACATAATTTTCATATTCTACCAATCATGAACACCATCTCAGAAAGGGGATAGTGAGTAGGTTCCTAAAAACACTATTTGTTAACTGGTGACAGGAAATACAAATCTGATAGAAGTGACTTTCATGTCACAATCTGACAAATTGAAGGTTAGAGGACACACCAAAAATTTTCAATGACAAATTTACTCTGATTCTTTCACATGTTCTTAATTTTCAGGGACATCAAATTTCAGTTGTCGTTCAATATAATGTTGTTTTAAACGATAAAGGTTGTACTGATATCTCATATAAATATAGTAACACAGCAATTTTATGTTCAAGTAGTTTGCATTTTTTGAGATTCTATGCAATTTTATGGTGCTGGCCAAATGCCCACTCGAACAATGTTTCCCAGATTTTATACCATTTTAGGTAGTGCCCATAAAAATGTAAATTTGGGATCTTACTGTATATTTACTAACACTTTTTGCTAATGTTCATGTATATTAAAAAAACTTTGTGTGTTGCATAAGTGAAATGCAATCAATAAAACAGCCACTATACATGAATTAGGCACGTTTTATGTAGATTTTTTATTCTTTGTTCCCCAGTACAAATGTGGTATAAAGTAAGAATGTGTAGTGGTCAGATTTCATACCATTCTTATGCTTACAATGTTTAGTCAGTGACAGTAACAGATTAGTGCACAATCATCACCAACCTCAATGCCCAAAATTCATAGGTCAAGAAACAGAAAATGCATTATATTGTAACACTTATTGTAGAATAAATTACAGAATTCAGAGGGTGCCCCCTTTGAAGAAGAACCCATACGCAATAACACATTTCTCTATTCTCTTCATACATGCTTTGAAACATTCTTGCAAGTCATCTTCAGGAATGCTATTTAAATACTTGTCCTATGCCACTCTGTGTACTCTGCTTTATCAACATGAGTTCCTTTCATGAAAAGTTTTACACATAGTTTTGGAAACACAAACAGTAATAAGAAGCAATATCTAACGAAAAGAGTGAGTGTTCCATTTTTATGGTTTTCTTTTGGGAAAAAACTGTATCACTGATACGGTGAATGACAAGGTACATTGTCATGATAAAGAGCATACATGTAAGGCCAAAGCTCATCTTCAGCAACACACTTTTTCTGTTCAATACTCCTGAATATCTATGTGGGTTTAGTGGTTGGCCATTTGCTCCACTGGAAGATGCATGGTGCACAATATCTTTAATGTCAGAACAGACTACCAAATAATTTTCTTCACTTTGGAGTGTGAGGGCTTGCCTTTTTATGGTAAAATGATGAGCCAGTGGTGCACTGGTGGTCTTGTCCCTTAGTTTTAGTTTATTCTGGCATACTCAAAACTCGTCATCACTGAAAAATTGTTCTCAAAGTCCGGTTCTTTTCACTATCATTTAAGATCAGTGTAGATTTACACTATTTAATTTTTGGTCATGGTTCAGAATTCTGGGCACCATCTTCATGCACACTTCTGTCATGTCTACATCTTCTATCATTATGTTTTGAATTGGTTCCACACTCATGTCCAACACGTTAGCCAACATTCTAATATTCTAATCACTAAATGGTGATAACTGCCCACTGATTTTCGAAGTTCTTCCATGCCTTAATCCGTTTTTGTGGATTTGGGCTCCCCATACGTTGGCATAACCAGTGCGAAACTGCCAGCACTTCTTTGAACCAGGAAAATCCATGCTAAACAAGTGTTTAATCTTTGATTTTAGAGGGCGTATTGTATAAGCTAACATTCAGCCTCACTTCATTTTTGCCAGGTCATATTAAAGGTAGAATGCAGTACAATTGCAAGGCAGTAAAAAAGAAAAGAGTTAGCTTACCAATATCCATATACAAATCTTCATCTAAAGGAATGAAAACCTTTTTCTCAACTCTAAAGGCAAGCCTATGATCTGAAATGTAAAATAGTAACAGCAATTTGTTACAAGCCAGCAATATTTTCAACAGAATCAAATTATAATGTGACAAACAAACGTTCCAGTAATTTGCCATTACTGGCTTTAAGGAAAAGAAAATCAATTTGGTTTTAAGGCATGAAACCAGCCCAGATAAGGGCACACAAGGTAGATTGTCATTTAATTTCCTTTTTCTGCAGATGTATTCATGTGTGCGTTGTTTACTTCATAGCTAGTTTAAACCCTAAAGAAAAGATCCTACACTTAACCACTTAACATAAAAAAATTCTTACCTGCCCTACTGGATTTTCATGTGATTTATTACTTATATCTCTTACTTATTTTCAAAAATATTTTGTAGTCCATATTGGACAATTCAGACTTTACACTAGACCACTTGTCCGAGCCAAAACTGTAATTTTTCATTATATCTGTAAATCTCATTAAAATGAGTTGAACATACATGCTTACATACATTCTTGAAAACAAACTTTCTGAAAGATATCATTTAGCATTAGCAGCATCAAAAAACACATAAAGCAACACTTTTGTAACTCAGTGAGACCACAATTTTATGTTATGTTTTCTGTGAAACGAACATATATTTCTAAAAGCCTAACATGAACTATGATGATCCCGTACATTTCTACTTTATGTATAACTTGAAACGTTCATGGGGCACAAATTAAGTAAGACATTCTTGGGCTATCATCCACAGCCAACAAACCGGAATGTGTCAGCGAATTCCTTCTTTATGCCTGACAATGAGCATACACTTCTCAGGCCTTGTGGAAAAAATAAACCAACACTGATTTAAAGCTATATGTCAATCCAAGTTCCTGGTATGTTAAAGTCTAAAATTTCTGCATTTACATATCACAACTACTGAATTCTAACATATCAGTATAATGAAACTCTTATCCAGAAGTTTCCCAGGAGACTAGAGAATTCAAAGTTTTTAAATGGATATCCCATGGTAAGTTCAGACAAGCCAACCAAATTTATTTTAGCCCCAGGAAAATTATTTATAATACGAGGGAGAGTCACATGAAAACCTTAAAAGTGCGACAAAAATTCGAACCACAGCTTGACTGTCTTGTAAGTTTCAACAATGATACTCATGGTTTGAAGAGTGGTCGACAGGTGGCAGTACGATACTACATAGAAAAATGAAGTCATTGTGTACCTTTTGTGTTCAATAAATTACAAGATAAAACATACTTAAGGTTTTCATTTGACTCACCCTCATACATATCCTTACATATATAAAAAATAAGAATGTGTGCAGTGATACACTCTCTTGATTACACCCAGTTTTACCATGTTGTTAATTGCCTTCTTTTGGTTCCTGTCTCTGTATAACTTTCAAGCTCCCATGTTCCTCACTGTTTATACTAAAAAATTAACATAGCCACTGATTTCCCCAATTTAGTGAACACTTAAAGTTCAGAACATCTGGTAACATTCCACCAAACTGTTCTGCAGACATACAAACTGATCCAAAAAAAGTTAAATACAAAAATTAACAAGGTGGGCAATGTATATACAATGTAATATTATGACACATTTCCACAACATTTTTACCTCCTCACCTATCCTAACAGCCCAATACAATCTCACTCAAATTTACATTTCTGGCATCAGCGAGTTCTTAGTATTGTTGTTGAGCTAAACACTGTTGCCATGGAAACTCAACAGTGTGTTTCTTTATATTGTAGACTAGCATACGTTGCTCTGAACAATATAAACATTGAATGCATTTCCACTAAAATGCAACAATTATTTCTCCTTACTACTGTTACTAAGATGAATATTTTGTAATGTTCATACCTCCTCAGCTATCCTAACAGCCTAACATCATTTCACTGAAAGAGTGATTTAATGGGAACTGCATATCACCAGCAACAATAAAACATACTTAGGCCATCGTGTAAAGTGCCCAATTGTTTGACTGATTTTAAGCAAATATGGATTTTTTTCAGCAGTTTTTAACAAAAGTTTCCAATGTCAAATGTCACTAAAATTCATCCACAGGGAGTTGAGCTGATACACATGGACAGACGGATGGCTGGACAAATTAACAGACATGATAAACCCAACAGGCACTTTTCAACAGTATGTGAATGCATCTAAAAATGAAACAGAATCATAGTATCATTATCAGAAACAAAACAGGTGACAGCTTTTAAGTGCTGGCTAGGAGATAAGTGATCATATACAAAAGTGCTTCTACTCAGTTCGGTGTGTCTGAGTGCTAGCCAACAGAAACAATACCATCTGCACTTATTGACTATAAATGGACGAAGTGTGCAAGCAAAAGTCAGCTTGAAAAAAAAATATATATATATTGAAAAACAAATTAAATGGGTAAAATACTAATTCAGTGACTTTAAAAAGAAGCTGCTTTTGAACAGAATTGTTTTATGTGGGAAAACACTCCCTGAAGGTTAGAAATATATTAGCTTCATAAGGAAATATTTGGGATGTAAATGGAGACCTCTTAGGAGGGTACCACTGCACATGTGTATGAGTTCCTACAGAATGTGCAGACCTGAATATGTGCATAATAATTTACAATATTCAACAAAGTCAAAAATACACTTTTGTTTGGCTTCTGTGACAAACTGAAATGAAAATTTTCAATGGAGCGTCAATGAAACAGGTCTTTCATAAAATCACTGTAAATGAACTGAGGAAATGTGTTAGATTGATGTTGGCATGACTGAGCTGGCTACTTCTTAATGTATAATCATTTATAAATTCAAACACAAAACATGTATCAAAATATTGGTTAATGTTACTGAAAATGGGCTCACATGAAAAATATCAATCTTCTTTAATGTAAAATGCTATAAGAACAATTCAGAAAACTAACATTTGCAAACATTACAGTTTTTATCTTCTCTTATTAAAAAAAAAAAACATGGCCCAATCAAACTTCTCCTGAAGCCAGCCTCTGGTTTCCTGGCAGTGTATCTTACTTTTCTCCTCTCCAACAACAAAAACATAGGAGAAAATTTTGTCTACTTCTGTGCACAGTCTTTGGTGTAAAAGTAACTTCAAAAATATCAGCTCAAATGAATGGATTTAACTGGATATTTCATAAACCATATTAATAGAAAAAGTCTCTGTATTTAAGGAATCTGCAAGTTCACTACCATGTTCACAACAGCCTGCCACTCAACCCTACCCCGAGCCAGATGAATCCAGTCAGTGGCCTCAAATTCTTTTAGATTCATTGTAACACAGTAAGAACTTGTTAAATTTTCAAAATTGGTTAATTCAAAATAACATATAATTCAAAGCATATGCCATTCCCCAGCTTGAAAGAGAGGATTCTGTGTACTTGTTGATGTGGTTAATTAAAAGTACAGTTAATTTGTATTTGAAGCACTTTCATTATTACAAGATGAATAATCTGAAACATTATATTATTTTCTGAACAATCCACATGAACATTTGTGCATTCCTCTAGAACTGTGCGGTCACAATGTGGATGCAAGGTTTGGACAAGTGCCGGCAACTTAGCCAGGTTACTCCACACTCCACATAGCCTTTCCGGAGTCAACCAAAATTCAGCTGTATGAGCAGGCACAAAACAATGTATACTTGAATTTAGTTATCCCTGTGATTGTCACATTATTTGATGGCACAGAGTGCACAAAAAGCTAAACTACCAACCACTGCATGTACTTTGTACTGCTCTAAAACAAGTGGGAGGAACTGTAAGGTCATACAGCCTGTCCTTGTAGCTACAACAATTTTATAACACTGACTGATCAATCTAAATCACCGACAGTCTTCCTGTGATATGAAGGAACCACTGTGTGAATTGTGCTACACTGCACTACACCTGATGCCAAACTCCAAACTTTCTGTGATTTGAATGCTACATTATATATTCTACAAATATGTCAACATATTTCTGTATCAAACATTGTGCACAGTGGAGTAACCTGGCTGTGTTACTGACAATGATCCAAGTCTCACTATGTTGCAAGTAAGGTGAATGCATAATTTGGAAGTATTGTGCTGAGCTCAGACTTTGACAAACACGAATTATTGTTTGCTGGCTTGCATTTTGACATAAATTGTAATAAATTTTGTAGTGGGCATTTAAAAAATAACTAAAGAAGATCTTATTACTCAATTAAATTAAAAATCACAGTTTTTAGCTTATATCAGAATTTTAACCAACCACATAACAGGTAAGAGAGCATTTGAAAAATTGAACAATTCAAAACCACATAGTTAAAAGCCCAACTTTTAGTCCCAGGCACTTTCAATTAACAAGGTTTTACTGTACTTATACAATTCATAATGCACTTCTGAGCATAATTTCAACTAATACTGAGTTCCCATTTCAATATATATGCAGTTATTTTTACGTTTATTAGACCGTGCATCATTGTAATAGTTGAAGAATAAAAGACCAACTTGATGTCACTAGCTATTTTATTTCACTTCTTATGTGTTCAACATGTTTCGGACATTAATATATCCATCATCAGGAGCTTGTGACTTTGCTGTTGAATTACCACATTGGTTGTTTTGTTCTCAGTTCGTTGTGTGTTGGAGATGTGGTGCGGCTGGGCTTCAGCCTGCAACACGGACACTACTCAAACCCAGTCACACCAAATCTCCAACACACAATGAACCAAGAACAAAACAACCAATGTGGTAATTCAACAGCAAAGTCGCAAGCTCCTGATGATGAATATATTAATATCCGAAACTTGTTGAGCACATAAGAAGTGAAACAAAATAGCTAGTGACATCAAGTTGGTCTTTTATTCTTCAAATATGCAGTTAGTAGTTAACTTCTGAGCATAATTTACACTAATACACTTTCCTATTACATTAAACGTATCTGATCATTTTGCATCACCACCATGTTTCCAGTCATTACCATTAAAAAAATAGTTTATACATAATATATATGTACATTTATGATATTCCTCCACATTACATTCCACATGTCTAACAGCAATGCTTCAATAGTCACCATGAAATACAGCATTCAGCTGGCACCACGTCATCATTTTACATTCTACAAAAAGGAAACAATAATTTGAACAAAAGATGCATATTATGTGATGATCTATTAAGACACAAAAAGTCAGTACCTTATATTTACAGCATCAGTGCTCTCACATCATAAGCTGGCATGACCACCAATCTTCATATTATAGATGGTGGGAAATTAGTATAAAGGTAAGGTGGTTTCTATTTGTATGACATTATGATTGAGCTTCATAAATATCTGTTGATTAGATAAAAATTACTCTGAGAACAGACACACTTGTAGTACAATAAATTACTCATGAGTCAATCACACTCTCTCTTAATATTTCAAACTTAAGAACTTACAAATCACCTAAGCACTCTTTCTTCAACTCAGCTTTCACAATCCAACATTTAAGACTCAAATACATAAGGCTACACCAAAAAGCAACATGGTATTATACTTAGAAACAAAGAAAGTTTACAAAATTTCACACACCTTCCTCCTTTCTCACGTCTTCCACCTCAAGCACTATGATAACACCCTTGTAATCTAATATATAAAATTCTGGATTATGGTATCTTGGTTTACCACACCATAACATGCACCTCAGGCTAAAACAGTACACATTTTCAGTGTTGATGTCCCTGTGTAAGCAGCAGTGGCAGCAGTGCACCAATAATTAGGAACATAAGTTCAATTGTGCGTAACCCTTTCCTCTCGGTAGTTTCAATGATGGTGCCTCCATGCGAGTAGCCACTCTTGGAAGTTAGTTCTGGTAGAACATGTACTGTTGCTACATACAGGAATGTGCCAGCACTAAATAACATTGCAATTCCAGTTGCATTAACAGATGAAAGGGTTTCTTTACCTTCCTGTAATTATAAGAACATCACACATGATACTGTTTGTTGTAGAATGTCATATGAAAGTACCAATATTAACCCTTTGACCCCTAACGACGACTATAGTGGTCATACCGCACCGCTAACCTCTAAATGTTGCATTTTATATTTTATTCAACAAATATAGGTACTGAATATTTTAAAAATCGTATATACTCTCCGTTTTTTCCTCTTCAAAATGCAGTTTGTTTCATAATTCTAAAGTATTTGGTTCCTGTGTTATTCACATTTTATATACAGGGCATGCTAAAATTAAAAAAATAATTCCAGTGCCAAAAGGCTAACTAAGTCTTGATATGACTCAAATAAACCAACTTTTAAACTTCCATATTATTCTTCATTTCAATTTGCAAAGAACTGTTGCCTCTCTGTTACATTTAACATTACAATGCTGGTACTGAAAGGACACACATATATTAACTCACTTTAAATTTGAAGTTTTCCATCCGGAAGTGTTATAACATACAATTAAATACTATACGTCAGTCAATAATACAACATTTATTTTATATACGATGGTATATATGTCAGGGCGATGTGTCCCAAATGCTCACAAGTTATGAGCATTTGGGATCCCATAATGCAGGAAAACTAAACAACTCACGGATCTGTTTTCTTGGAGGGCCTGAGGATGACCGAATAGGTCGAAACATGTCGCCCTGACATATATACCATTGTATATAAAATAAATGTTGTGTTATTGACTGACATATAGTATTTAATTGCACTTTAAATTACTTTCTTCCAAGCATACTTATTTATTTATGTCCATAATGTATAGCATTTCCTTAATAATCAATTATTGCACATTTGTTTTAATCATTGTTTATATTAGCAATGTAAATAGCTAAATGCCAGTTTTTTTAATTTTCCACCAGTAAATAAATATCTTTCAATATACTAATTCCTTACACATTACCACTATGTATATATAACAGACAGGATGATCACAAGCCATGCTACAGACCTGGTTTACCAACAGTACAGACTTTTTAACAAGTTGAGGTTCATTCCAAATGCCTTGATATGCCAAACAGCCTCTTCTAATGAACTTCTCAAACCAAAGGTTGCACATATTTCCTCATTTCTCTAAGTACACTAGATCAAATTAGGCTAGCCCTACTCAAACCTCTTTGATTAATTATCACAGTAATATTGCATGAAGGCTTATTACGTAAAGTGGGAAATCGAGGTTCAAGTAGGAAATGCATCGCACATTAGGTTCAAATGAATTTATTACTACTCCAGAAGTGCTGTGTAGCTTTGTAACAGAGTGGGATATCTACTAACAGTTACATAACAAGTTCATCTTACCTGTCCTATACCAAAAAAAGTAAGAAGTGCAAGCAGTGGAGCTGATAACGAAAACACTAACAGATGCTTCCTAATACGTTTTCGATCCAAACCCTCATGGAGTAGAAATGTGACTAAACCAAAGGCTGCTGGAGCCTAGAAAATAAAATATTACATTAGTAAATCTTATCACAGTGTTCAAAGCGTGTTCAGTACCATCCTGCATGTTTCCAACACAACACAAGTCAAGCTATTTCTGGTGTCAACAATGCATAGTGTTTATTTGCATTTCACGTTCACATAATTTTTCATTGCTGTTGGCTATAGGTTTTTAATTCTCCAAATTACTAGCAATACAGCAAGCTGAACAGAGAGTTCCACGCATGATTTTTTGGACATAAAATAGTTCTTCCCATTTACCTCCTATAGAAAACCTGATACCTCCCATTCACCACACTTTGATTCCAGACATCCTTCTGCTGGATGATGCACGTACTTTACTGTTCCTTTTGGAACATCATATTACTTCTGCACTATGTGGCACCTCTGACACTACCAGAAATATTGTTTCGTGTATGGTCCTTGACTGTTTGGGAAAACAGAAAACAGTTACACAACATATGTGAATAGAGTGAGTGGTGACTCTGTAGAATGGTTTACTCAGGCAAGATTCTCTTTATGACAGAATGAAACAGAATCTTCATCACTTGCAGACAAACTTTTGCAAAGTCTCTCATCATCCCCAGAATCAGCTGGCATGATCCTAGCAGATAGCAGTATTGGGAGCTACTTCATTATATCATCATTCTTACGTCACAAAGAACTAGAGTGTGCAATGTGTTAATATGCAATACCAATGTGCAATTGAAGAATGAAACATCCTTCTCAGAGGTTCACCCATCTTCCAAGTGAGCAAACCACACAAATGCTTGTTAATATATGACGGTCTTCTTGGTTGTCTTCCCAAGTTCCATGCAGAATTTTAAGGACACACATTTGGAATATCAATACACTAGCACCTTCAGCTGCACATACTGGCATTATCTCCAGGATCAAGCAGTCCAAGAACCAGAATATCTGGCTCACAGTAGTTGGTCAAGGTGTGGTAGACCTTATACCAGGAATCATGGCATGTATCTCCACAAAAGAAGAGACACTGATATATATTGGTAGAATAAAGGTAAAGGTAATATTAAAGTTGTCTGTATACATGCCATGAAGGTATATGGGGGAGTGGAGGTATAGTTCCACTCATTCTTAACCTCAGCAGTAGATGGAAGCCACTTGTCAATTTCATGTCCTTACCACTTGACTCCCACGGAATGAACCCCTAATAGCCATTGATGGGTGACGCCCCAAGCTGGTCAGAATGGTTGGGGAAGCAAAAATATCTTATTCCTCCCAGGAATTAAACCACAGTTCCTTGGCTTTTGAATCTATAGGGCAATCACTATACTATATATGCTAAGCTGACTCCAGAAGTATGGAAGTGTTGGGGGAAAGTCTTGGTGTACAGGTAGTACTAGTCCTGTACTTCAAAGGGTAATGTAAATGTTACAAGATGATTGACTATATACAAAACCAAGTAACCTTCTTCATCTTTGTGCACTGTTTGACCACACGGACTCAATTACATCAATTACTTCACCCAAATAATGGAATGTCTTTTCTGAACCATTAGTCACTTCACACCTCATACTGATACAAAAGATGTGAAAGGAAGTGCAACAATATCCAATTTTGAATAAGAAACTTTATGCACACTTGTTTGATAAACCCAGTAAACCATAAAAAGGCTCAGTCATCATGAATGGCAATGGATGACACTGGACCAGGTCCATTCTGATTTTGAAGGTAGATAGTCAGAATACACATAAAATCAAATAAAATCAATCACCACATGAGACATGAAAATCATTGGGTTAATGTGCTTCCTCAATGATTTTATTTGTAGGTTTACATGTGGCTCTTCTGTATGGTACCTTGTGGAGCATGATGGCAAAGAACACGATCATCTCGACTCCAGCTTGGTCTGTAGTTGCAGCGGCTCCAAGCGCAACTCCATCAGCTGTACAGAGGAGAAGAGATGATCTCAACCTATGTCTCTTCTTATTATTTTGTCTTCAAGGTGTGAATATTTACATATGAAAACATCCAAAGCCATTTTGAAAATACGAATGTATCATACCTTATAAAATGGTTTCATGAGTTTAATGACAGCATACTAATTAATAATTGTGAAACTTAATTTAAATTATGTGAATTTCAAAAAGAACATGTGTAAGTTCAGGGAAAATCCTTTTAAGTTAATATCACTGACCAAATAATGATTATTTGAAATGAGCAACTGAGTGAATGTAAATTATCACAAAATAAATTAAAAAGCACACACATGTGGCACAAATAAAGCAACAGATACTGTTACTATGAAAGGGATATACCAGTCAATCTGAGAGCCATTTTCTAAAATCAAATTCTGAGAAAATCTATGAAATGTAAAAACAGTAAATATTTAAACAATTATGTTGTATAGCTTTGCCTAATTCAATTTTCAAACCTGTAAATTTTCACAAAATCTTTAAATAATTAGTATGTGTTGATACATGTATTTAATATCGCCAAGAGATGTCAAAGTTATTATATTACATGGTAATTGCAGAATAAATGCTGAATTAAAGGATATATGAGGTCTGGCAAAAATTAAATGAGAAAATTTAATTATCTCAATATCCCATCCACAATAAAACTGACTAACCACTTGTTTACCATAGTCTTTCCTGGTTTTAAGAAGTACTTGCATGTTAAATTTTGGCCAATAGTAATTGTCATTTTACCTCCTGGTGTATTACATGTTTCATTGCCTTTGCCAGAAAATGTGTAATAGAAGTTTATGGCAACTTTTAGCCAATCCAACAAAACTGCAATTCAGTGTAGGATATGTCGATAAATCGTTATGATAACAAAACAATGACCCATGCTCATGTATTTGAATGGCACAAAAAGATTTCTGGGTGGTTCAGAAGAAGTGCACAATTATCTAAAAGAAGTGAGACCAAAACCACAAAAACTGAAGAAAACATGGAAAAAATTTGAAAGTTAATGGGCAGTTATCACTATTAAATGATCGCAGCGAAGGTTAACATGTTAAAAAATGAGAGTGGAACCAATTCAAAACATGCCGATAGAAGACGGACACATGACAACGGTGCAAATGAAGATAGTGCCCAAAATTCTGAACCATGACTAAAAAATGATAAGTTTATATCTAACATTGATCTTGAACAAAGTGAAAAGAACCGGACTTTGTGAACAATTTTATCAATGGTGACAAGTTTTGAGTATGCCCGAATAAACTAAGCCTAAGGGACAAGACCACCAGTGCACCACTGGCTCATCATTTTACCATAAAACGGCAAGCCCTCACACTCCAAAGTGAAGAAAATTATTTGCTTGTCTGTTCTGACATTAACCTTTAGGCACCATGCATCCTATATATAGGACAGGCATACCGCTACTCCCCAGAGTACACTTTTTATATATTTAGTCAACAAATATATTTAATTATTTTTTAGACTTTCTCTCGCGATCTTAGTTTATTCCTCCACAAAATGTCATGTATTTCCTAATGTTACCCTTCTTGGTTCATAAAATATTCACATTTTACATAAATGGTGTGCTAAGCTGTAAATGTCCAGCTCCAGGGCCAAAGGGTTGAAGGTATTGTGCACCATGCATCTTCCAGTGGAGCAAATGGCCAACCAGTAATCCCACATAGACATTCAGGAGCACTTAACAGAAAAAGTGTGTTGCGGAAGAAGAGCTTTGGCCTTACATGTATGCTCTTTATCATGACAATGTACCTTGCCATTCACCAGCATCAGTGATACAGTTTTTCACCCAAAAGCAAATCACAACAATAGAACACTTACTCTATTGGTTAGATCTTGCTTCTTATTACTTTTTGTGTTTCCAAAACTATGTGTAAACCTCATGTTGACAATGCAGAGTACAGACAGCAGTATAGGACAGATACCTAAACAGCATTCCTGAAGATGACTTGCAAGAATGTTTCAAAGCATAAAAGGAGCGATTACAGAAAAATGTATTAGAGCTTATAGGATTGACTCTGAAGGGAGCAATGTATGAATTCTGCTATTTTTTTTATAGTCAGTTATACTAGCATATTCTAGGTCCCCCACCCCAGAGATCACAAGTAGAAGAAAAAAATTACTCTAAGCACATGAACAGATACACATGTTTATATGAGTAAAAAATTTATCCACTTTACTTTTCTGTTCACAATTCTGGCCTGAAACCATTGTGAATTTATTGTTTCTCTCACTAAAAACAAATAAGCATATTAAAGCACTATGTATTACGTATAAGGATTATTTATGTAATTCAATGACATCATAATTTTTTTTTTCCTTAAATAAACTTATCTGCTACATTAACAGCAGACTGTAAACTGCAAATGTAAATATTTTGTTACCGTAACAAAAGAAAGCTTCAGATATTTTGACAAACCTAACAGCCTTGGCTAATATGTCTACAGCAAAAAGGTACAGAAGTGAAAATGTTTATAATTGAAAAAAGGAAACTGTTGTAGAAACATGTCTACATGACACAAAATGTTTACGTCTCTTCTGCCAGAAACATTCTTCAACTGGGTACATTTTGAAAACAAGTATTAGTTTAGATTTTAAAATAAAGATCTTACTCCAGTTGTTCATTACTACTAAATTCCACAGCCCATCATGAAATTTTAGTTCAGAGTTTTCCAGACAAAATGTCATCAAGATCCTACATAACTAACAAACTCCATGGAGACGGGGCCCTCTTTGGAAAGGAATATGTGCTCCGTTGGTCATGAAATTACCTTAATTTAAAGGAACCTGAAGTGTGATCGATGTGTTTACACAAAGCACATCACTGGTTCCTATCACAAGCCTGAGGATGCCAGTCCACACCCTCCCACTCTCTTTTTTCAAGGTCCATTTTAATATTATCCTCCCACCAATTCTTACATCTTTTGAATGGTTGCTTTCCTTCACATTTTCCTAGATGAATCTTTATGTATTTCTCTCTCATGTGTACTACTCATACATCTCATCTTCCTGTATTTGATAAGACTAATAATAAGCCCCTTTAACTCCTCTCTCTTCAGTCCAAATATTCTCCTCAGCACTGTGCTCCCAAACACCCTCACTCTAAATATGAAAATCCAACATTGAGTTGAACATTTTAAAAACCTGATGCAGACAGTGAACTCCCATAACACACTAATTTTCAATTTGTCTTCAGAATTTATGAAGACCAGTATGCATCATTTTGGTGGCCATGTCAACAGGTGAGTGTTAATAACATTAGCAGTGAACCTTCCAGCATGTTTACTGCCTGTAGTCATGATTACGTAAACAATCTTCTAAACAAGCCTTGCCAATGTCCTTCACACTGAGATATTTTTTTTAGCTGTACACAATAACAAAATAATCATACATTCTACACACCCAGGGTGATACCCTTCTACAAAATTATTCTAAGAAAATTCTGTAATGCAACTGGATAAACACAACAACATACTCTGTGACCTACTCATCCCTACCTGCAGCATGGACTACAAGTCCAACTGTAGCTGTTATGTTCCTCTCTGCTGACTTAGAGGTGCCCTCATTATCTGGAATAAACAAAGACACAGTAAGATCTCTAAGCCTATGTTAATTCATTAAAAGTATTATGTTACAAAAATTTGAACTTGTAAACCTGGCAACTAACTTTCATTTAGTGTTACTGTTTATGATCCACTGAGCTTTATCTCTCTGCCTTCAATACGCCTTGAGGATGTGATCCTTAGACATCATCATATCGTCATCACGAACTCCATAGAGTTACATTACTAAAATTTGTTCCTCCAAATCCCTAGATGCTCTTGTCTCTATGTCACTGTTTCAGCTGTCCTATGCCTTGTCATCCTTATGCCTAGTAATGTAATGTTAATTATGGAAAGCAGTCTGTATTCCTTTCAAAAGGCTCTACCAATTGTGTCAGTATCCTTCTACCTGTTCAACAAAATTTGTATATTTTACTGGTGGTCTAAGCTGCTACAGCCTAGAAAGGTTCTCAAAAACACATTTACACTACATTTACTTACTTGAATTGCTGTTAGATTAATATCCAAATTACACTATTGTAATTAATAATCATAAAGTTGTGATCTTATGCATACATAAAATCTCAATAAATAAATAAATAAATATCTCTATCTGAATACCATGCAATACAGTTGAATCAACTGAATCTAATTAACTTTCCAGTGGAAATAATAAGTTTTTATTTTGGATATCCCTTTGTGTTACATATTAGCAGTTTAATAATTACCATCAATACATCTGATTATTATATTATATTATATTGTATATCATATATCATCTTATCATATTATACTGTACTACACTATATTATACCATACCCGGTGGGGGCGAGACTTTCCACACCTGTCCAGACCGGCCCTGGGGCCCACCCAGTCTCCTGTACAATGGATACCGGGTCTTTTCCGGCGGTACAGGTGGCCAGGGCGTAGGGCTGACCCCCCACCCCCATCTAGTGCCAAGGTCCTAGAAAAAGTAGAGCTATACCTCCACTCACCCTAAGGGCCTTTGTGGCCTATAAAAAGGGTGAAACCTACCACATTATATTATATAGGCATATGGCTACATGTTTCAACCATTAGTGGTCATCCTCAGGCCACTAAAATATATAAAACTGAAATTACTAAAGCAAAACCAACCTCACTCCAACCTCTGTGATTGGAGATGCTAATGCAGTTTCAATTTTACATGTTTTCACATCCCGAGAATGACAACTAGTGGTTGAAAAATGTAGTCAGTGACTATATAATATAATAAAAATCTGTTGTGATAATTGCAATTATTCAACTAAACCACAAATCATTAAGTTTAAATTCCCAATTAAAAACTATTTTCACTGTTTACTAACTTTAGTCCATTGCAAACTGTGGGGAATTGAGATACATGTGAACAGTCCTCACCTTCAACAAATAAATTTGTAGGGCTGTTTTTTACATGTGTTTGCATATGCAAATGTAAGCCATTTAAAGGCTAAGTTTCTACTCATATAAAATTCACTGCAATTACAAGAGCACCATTTTCATAGCAAATACACTTATATGCATAGGAGCTATGCATAATTTATCAGCACAAGTTTGATTTGACTCACATTCAGACAGTCAGCCTGGTGGCCTTGAAGTCACACTACCACCAGAGATTTGTGAATTTCAGAACAGTACAACTCCACTTATCGAGATGCTGGTTATCAAGATCACCAATTATCCGGATTGGCTTGGATTTTTTGGGTAAATTTGTTGATACTTCTACAAAACTAACTGGACTGTTATCAGATCAAGTACAGTAAAGTGTCATGGCTTACAGAACTCCAAATCGGGCGTGGTCAAAAGGATTAGATGCAGATACACACTGTAATAACAGCCAAACTTCAAACTGCCAATGTAGCCTATTTGCAAAGAAAAATCCAATTATACGGATTTTCTGCATATCCAGATGGCTTGGCATCGCAATTAATCTGGATAAATGGAGTTCTACTGTATTTCTCTTTTCAGTTGCTATTTACAGACATTACTTTGTAATACAAACAAAGGCAGAAAATACAGCATTAAACCTCTGGTGCCAAAATTAAATTCCTGGTGCAATCTGCAAAACCCCTGCTTTCAATTATGGGATATAATTTTGTCAAACAAATTCTTGTTACAAAAAAGTAAACCTCAAGAAGGCTGTACAAGAATGGCCATAACTGGACAATGCACAAGCTGCATCAATCAGGACTTGAACCCAACACCCTGCAATGTAGCGCACAGTTCAGTACCAGATGTTTAAAGACTGAATTTACTCAGGTGACTAAACAACTTTAAAAAAAACTCAACACACAAAATGTCTGATAGGAACAAAAAGTCTCCAACATTGATAATGAATTCCATGCTGAACTACCCATTCCAAGGACCCTATGCCATGGAGTGAATTACTTTTTTAACTTACCTCTACTTCTGGAAACAGAACACTGGTCAACCAACAACATGAACACAAATCCCAGCACTAAGGAGATTCCTATAAGTGAGTGAAAGTCTGAAGATGACGTTTGTTCATGATGAGCAGCTACCGACCCATCATCTTTTAATGCAGAGGGAAGTGCTAAAACAGACAGAGTGAATATGTTATCTTCTAAAACAAAATCATAACTACTTGTTAAATGAAAGCTGTCTCAGTCCACAACATGAAAGATATCAGGGCAAGATGAGGTATAGTTCCAGTCACTCTTAACCTTGGCAGCAGACACAGATGAGTGTTGAACCTCAAGCCCCAGGCGCTTCACCCCCGGGAAAGAACACTGGTACCCTTTGAATACCAAGCTGGGTGGTTCCCAGGGTTGGTCTAGATGTGAAAAGAGAAAAATCTCTTGCTCCTGCCAGGATTGAACCCCAGATACTCTAACCCCTTATTTATTTGTAACAATGCTTAAAAACCAACATTATCATTTATAGAATTTCAGAAGCTGTAAATTGAAGTAAAACTTGCAATTGTAATCGCAGCTGCGGGACGCCCATTTGTAATGCAACGAAAAAACAAAACCTTGTTCCAGACTAACTTGATCAGGTAACTAAACATACAAAATAATTCCATTGTATTATACAAATATTCTTACTGTGAACGGTGACTACAGTATTCAATGATCGAACCCCTTCCGGAATGATTACAGCTAAAGCAGTTCCAACAAGCAGGCCAGCTCCGAGAACAGAAACTAACTGCAACTTTTCCTACGATGAAAATTAAAAATCCATTAGACAGTGAAACAAAACGTGTGAGATTTCTGGTTCTCACAGTGGTGTTACTGCAGATCCAGTGTTCTGGGATGTTAACGCTGCGTCGACTGGTAAATGGTGTTGACAAACGCACAGACTGTAATTTATATAAAACTTCTTTACGATCCTTAAATTTTACCTCTGACATGGGCATAACCAACGGTATGATTCCAACCAGATAACTTCCCACTAACATCAGTACTACTAACAGCAGCAAAACAAACGTTCCTTCCATTATAACCACCTCAAACATTAACCACACACATACACACGTAACAGACGACAACCTGTCGTCTACTACCAGCACAGATCATCTGACTACTAGCACGTCAGTACAGCCATGTTTACAAATACGACATGTTGTACAGGTCTGCCATACCCAAGAAATGAATATACCTCACGCTACAATGACAATAAAAGAAGCTTCAAGTCTTCTGGGGCGTGATGCTCTGTTGTTTGATATATTCCCGACGTTTTGGCGAATCGCATTTTCCTCATCTTTATGGTCAAATAATTCAAGGAGAATACCTTCGGGGGAAAATTTATCATATTGTTTAGGTAATTTTATTTCTATTTCAAGCGATCACAGTGCAAGCCTGGACAGGTTTAGGGGGGGTGCATGGAGGTTGTGGCTACCAGATATCCATGCTATCAAGACACAATTACTGCCTTCCCGAAGGCACGTAGATATCACCATATCCCGTCCTGTCTGACACGGATTACTCTCTGTGCTCACCCACCACCGTCACCACGTTGGGTTGGTGCCCATTTAAAACCGATGATAGCGCGTAGCGCCCCTGGCTCGGTATGATAAAGTGGTGGATAGCCCGCAAATGGCAGTGGCCAGGTAAGGCGCCATAGTTGTTTGTGGTAGCAGGGTTTGGATATTGGAATTTGTAGCAGCAATTATTGTGTGGTAAGGAAGAAAAGGGCTGTACTAATGACGTGTGGAAGTTGAGTGCACTGTGGTATTTGTGGCCCACTTACCATTGGTTGTATTGTGTGGTTTCATGTTGCCCTACATAATACAGAGCGTTGCTTTATTTCATCTTGTTTTGTATTCCTCTTCGTGACCGTCGCGTCGCCTTGCATGTGTATGGATGGCACGTCTGTCCTAGTAAATTATATGATGGGCTGGCTGTTGTTTTCGGGTTGTGTGGAGGGGTACTCGCGGTACAACACTAGTTCTGTATATAGTAATGAGTAGGAAGTTCTAGCAAAGCCAGAAGTGAGCCTGCTGATTGGTGGATGGGACAGTAAAAATATAAAAAATGACGTACTCGTATATGTAACAAAGACTGATGCCACTAGCTCCATTTTAATGCGAGGTAGAGGGTACAGCTGCTATCGCCGTGTTTAGCGGTGCCACGTCACATACCAAGCAAGCCATAATGATCCGTTTCGGGCAGGGGTCTCTGGAACTACTATAGAAAGAAGTTCAAATATAAAGGCCAATGCAGCAAGTCGTCCGCGCCCAAGGTACATCCGTGATGTTTCGTGGTTGCGGAAAACACACGGAAATGACCTGGGACACGGACTGACATGCTGCTGCGCCCATGCGCTTTTTACCTGCGGTTGGAGACGCAGTGAAAGCGGGAGGCAGACGAACTATACGTCACGTGGCGCACAATTCCAAAGGGGTGGAACATACGTTCCAATTGACAGTGGCGAAGAGGTGAAGGAACGTTGTAAACTTGTCCACTTTCTCTGTCCTGCACTTCGCCGCGCACTTGTAATAAGCCAGACGAATAATGTAGTCCCTCTTGCTGTAGGAAGGGCTCAGAAAAGCCTTCAAATGACGCCACGTGCTATCTGTGGTGTTTGAGTGGGCACCTGTGTGCTCGTCAACGAAGCCAGTGCTGTGGTTAACGGTGCGGTGCGTGTAACATTCCACGTCGAGATCCCGGTACGCTGCTTAGCAATCACTGATGACCGTAGTGCTGGATTCGATCCATGCATCTATAATGGCCTTCAAATTGTCAGCGGTCCTGTCCGGAACGGGAGCGAGAAACGTTTCACCGGACTCACTCTCAACACCGCCAAACACCCACTGCCCCTTAACAGGGTGGTCCCTATGATGTTTGCGCAGACGAAACTTGCTTTCGTCGATCTCGACGGTCTTGTTAGGACCACCAATCTTCTCTTAGCAGCCCTCCATGTACATCAGCACTGTCTCTCTGCAGAACAGGCCCCACTCCGCGATTGTATTGAGGCCCAAGCGATGGTCTTTTTGTATAATGTGGGCAGGTACGCGGCGCAAGATGTATGTAAGGTACATAATCTCCTGTAAAGTTAGTTTACTCTGCTGGAACCATGAACAATGCCTGATAGTCTTCGTCTCAGAGCATATGATAGCAGCTCTTCTTCGACATCGCCATCTAAAACCGTCCTTTGGTTTAGATTCGACGCACCAAGTCATATCGCGACCGCAAGTGTTACAAGGCACTTTCCTGTGAAGCAATCCCACGTCCTCAGAACTTGGATGCCAAGATCTACTTCGCTGAAAATAAACGTAAGAAGTAGCTTGCTCGCCTCACCGTCACCTCCAAGCGAGGCATGCCCATAAGATGTTTTGAGCACGTACGGCATCTCCATTAGGCGCTGCTGGTTGGTTCAGATGACTGACTAAATTTCGTCAAACATTTCGAAACCAGATTTCTACACAATCCAGCACAACATAATGAACACAACCCAATACGACTAGCGCCTACAGTGAAGATGACCACACTGACCGTTGAACACCGATCGTCTATTTTAGCCTGCGAGAGTGAAGTGGGGAAGTAAGTGGGAAAACATGGGAATGTGTTACAAGATCAAAGATCTTCTACAAAGATGTGGTCAAAGAAACTATGTACAATATTTTACAGGGTATTGAGGTATTTCTAATAAAATTTGTATCATTAAATTTTTTCGAAGAAATGAAACCTAATATTTTACTTCTTGATAAAATGTATGTATATTAAAGGACGTCAGTAGCGGAAAGTGTTTACGTGGTCGACAGCAATAACTAAATTATTAATTAAGTAATATTAATTGCATGACACATTTTTTAATACCAAACACAAATATTACAAAACATAGAAACAACAAATTTTAAGTCTTATATATTGCGAAGCTGCTTGTATAATTCAAGAGGGACGTACTGCAAATGGTAGAAAAAAGAAATCGGATGGTTGAAAAACAAATATTTTCCTGAACAAATTAAGGTCAGTGAGTAAATGTAAATTTTGCCGCACAGTAGTATTCGTTTATTAATTGAATTAATATTTAATGACAAATACTCGGTAGGTATGGTTATATTTTGAAACATGGAGTAGTTAAAAATTTTTCAAGGTAAATGTCTAAAGTAAACTATGCAATCGGATTCGTTTTGTAGATTCTTAAAAGCGAAATGAAAGATGGAATTTGTGTTACTTACCAACAGTATATTGTACCAATTTTTATTTTTCAATAAATACTGATAAATTTTATTTTGCAATAAAGCTATACACTTTTGGCACAATAAACTGAAACGTATCTTCGTTCATTCTTAACTATTAGATGCTTTACTTCGTATCTTTATACTGTAATTCTTTCGGTAAGGCTTCAAGGGCTACTTTCATTCCACGTCTGCCTATGTAATTTTTAAACAAAATAATATTCTTTTTCTGTATTCTTTAATATTTCAGTTCAGTTTGTTCAATTCCATAAAACCTATTGCAAGTCCAAGAGACTTATTAGATAAAGAACTAGTCACAGTACAATATATATATATATATATAGGGTGTAACAGGAGGAACGGACCAGACTTCGGGAGATTGTTCCTTATGTTAAACTATACTGAAAAACCCCAAAATACCTATATCCAAAGTTGAACGGTTTGGGAGATAATGGCCAGTGAAGTTTGAATCTTTGACAGCTGTTACACACTTACTGATTACCAAATTCGT
>Ga0123355_10002013_pt1 | contig 28737 bp, 15 predicted proteins | sample TergutEmb28metaG_3_FD_89872 | JGI IMG/M metagenome (GOLD analysis project Ga0123355, IMG submission 89872) | Embiratermes neotenicus P1 segment gut microbial communities from Petit-Saut dam, French Guiana - Emb289 P1 | ecosystem: Host-associated > Arthropoda: Insects > Digestive system > Gut ... | reverse complement strand
TTATGGTATTGTTCTGCCGAACTCCTCTGCATTTATATACCTTTGCCGCATCTTTCTGCAAAATCATACCATGATATTTGCGAAAATTGCGCAAAATTATACTTTAGATTCATTACATAATAAGTACTCATACTGATCACTGATAGAAAACGTTGATGCGCCAATTTTCTGGTCACCTACCCTACCACTTGGTAGAGCATGCGGCTGTTAACCGCAGGGTCGCTGGTTCGAGTCCAACTTGAGGAGCCACAGAAAAGCTTGAGAAATCGGGCTTTTTCTGCATTTGACAGAGTGAATAAATTAAGCGACAACTTGTTTTTGAATGTCAGCAAACATTCAATCTGTGGTTGAATTCAAATCAGCATTAAGTGAATTTATTTAAAAGTTAAAAACCTTTTCTGACCGTTCACAAATATCTGCACTGCACAGCCGTTTTCAATGTAGAAAACTCTATTTTTTGTACACGTTAGGATTGAAAAACAATCAAAATGATGCTACTATGAAGTATTCAAAAATGAGAGTGAGGCAGACTATATTATGAATCTTGAATCAATAAAAAATGAAGTGTCACCGCAACTGCATCCTGATGAAATCAATTACGGTGAGACTCTGTTTCACAACTGTGACTGCCAACTACTATCTCAGTCACCGATTTCTATTGATTTTCTAGTAAGCACCGCAAATGAAAACGAATTCGTAGAATACTCATTATCTATCAGTGATGAAGGTGACAATGTTATAAAATTGATTCCTAAGCGCAAACATAAAACTGTTGAATGGGATCGCTATTCGTATGCATGTCTTCTGCAATATGAGCAAGAGTTGAGTTTTCTTGATCCCAAGGAAAAAATAGAGCATAAAAAATACACTCGCCGTGGAATGATTGAGCGTGTACTAAGTGAGCGCAGACAGAAAGCCAACAAGGCATCATACCGCATCCAATGGGCAGATAATATCTATGGAGACCACACCCTAATTAACGAGCATGGCGTTCGTTATAGGGTGTTTCTTCGTGATTTTGAAACAGAAACCGGATATAGCGACAGTTGGGATTCTAAGCTCAACAAGTTGGGAACTACAAAGCATATTATGTATGTATTTAGCGAACTGAAAAAAAGGGATAGATTGTACAAAAAATTAGACAAAAAATATCCTTTTATCGAAATATTCTGTGATCCGCTGAACGAGAACAAGATAACATGGCATTATCCGCACGAGTTGTCTGTGAGTGAGCAAAGTCTTATCTCCCGTCATTTCAAGGAGCAAAAATATCTTGAAGACGACGAAGCAGAACTCAAATCATTTTTGGATTTCATCGAAAGTGCAGAGGATTTCGACACTATATGCATTCGTCCCGAAGTCAGAGACAAAGTAGAGCGTGCCTTTGAACAATCCATGCTCAAAGAGCTAGAGCAATATTATACACCTGACTATACGCCAATAAATGCGGAATTATTCCCATACCAGAAAGAAGGCGTGGAATTTGCTCTTTTCAAAAAAGTAGCGATTATCGCTGATGAAATGGGATTAGGAAAAACTATACAGGCTACGACCGCTGGGGTGTTGAAGAAGCAAGTGTTCGGTTTCAAGAAAACACTAATAGTTTGCCCTGCTACATTAAAGTCTCAGTGGAAAAAGGAAATAGAAAAGTTCACAGAGGAAAAAGCATTGGTTATAACCGGAACACCCCGTGAAAGAGAGATTCAATATAATGATGATGCATATTTTTTCTACATTGTAAATTATGAAACCATCTTACGCGATAGCCATGTCATCAATGAAGCCGGAATTGATTTTTTAATACTTGATGAAGCGCAGAGAATAAAAAACTATGAAACGAAGACAGCTTCATCAATAAAACGACTACTAGCAAAACATACATTAATAATAACCGGCACTCCAATTGAAAATCGCCTTATCGATATTTTTTCAATTGTCAGTGTACTTGACCCATATTTCTTTGGACCATTATGGGAATTCTCATATCAGCATTGTCTGTTTGATCCTGAAAAAATAAATAAAATTAACGGCTACTACAACCTGCAAACCCTAAATGAGCGGCTGTCAGATATATTAATTCGCCGCGAAAAAAGAAATGTGCTCGATCAACTTCCCAATGTACAACAATTCGACATTCCTGTCATGCTGGCACCGGAACAGACTGAATACCATGCATCATATGCACAAGGGATAGCCAAAATCATACGCAAAAAATTCTTAACTGCTTACGATATGCAAAGGCTGATGTTACTACTTACCAGTATGCGCATGGTTTGTGACTCGACTTACCTTATAGATGAGAGAACGAATGTATCGCCAAAGATGGAAGAATTGAAAGACATCCTTCTTGAACAGCTTGATTTGAGAAACACCCGCCGAAAAGTGATAATATTCTCTGAATGGATTAAAGTGCATAAGCTGATAGGTCAAATGCTCCGGCAACACAAAATAGGGTTTGTGGAATTGAGTGGAAAAATCCCTGTAAAATCTAGGGGCGAACTTATCAAAAAATTTGAAAACAGCCCTGAATGCAATGTCTTCCTATCGACCGAGGCAGGAGGTGCGGGGTTGAATCTACAAATTGCGGACACACTCATCAATTTCGAACTTCCGTGGAACCCTGCCAAGAAAAATCAGCGCATAGGGCGCATTGACCGACTGGGGCAACAAAGTAGCCATCTCACTATATACAATCTCATCACTATGAAATCTATCGAACAGCAGATAGCTGCGGGCTTACTGGTAAAACAAAATCTCTTTGAAGGTGTTCTGGACAGCGGTAGCAAAATAGACTATGTTGACTTCTCATCCAAAGGGCGTACACAGTTTATAGATCAATTAGAGTCTCTGATCAGCATGCCAAAGGATGAAGATGAATTTGAAGAGAGCTATACACAAATAGAGATAACAGAAGATGAGGACGAGTTTACTGAAGATTTACAGTTGGTAGATTTCAGAGATGATGATGCGGACAAGTTGCCAATGACATCCTCAAAAGAGACCTCAGAGCCGGAAATGTCCGAATCAGAAGCTCCCGAGTCGGAAAACGAAAATGCTACGCCTGCCGAAAGCGTGCCAAAAGCCGCTGAACTTGAACAGGTAATGACCAGCGGAATGCAATTTCTTGCAGGTTTATATAAAATGTCAACCGGCAAAGATATGGGATTGGAAAATCAACAGATTAATGTAAACAAAGAAACCGGTGAAGTCACCATGACATTCAAACTGCCTATGTAACAAAACATTCTATTACCTATTCTCCATCTGCTCTATTCACAATTTGATTCCAGCAACTTAATTCCGCGCGGGAATCCATAATTATCTTGTCATCATCTATTTCTCTTATGTAAAACACTCCATCCTTTAATTGCGAGAAAGAGAGCAATTTGTCCTGACAGCTTAAAGTTTCAAATAATCGCAAATTTTCATATTTTTTCGTATAATAATATTGTCCCCAAGAATTGTATAACCATGGCAATGTTGTGTATAGCATTATATGGTTTATGCGCCTATCACACGCTTTCAAAAGAAGTGGCATTGTTCCGTGAGCTCCTGTTTCGACAATACTTATATTAGGTGTTTTAATTTCAGATAGTATTTTTTCAAGCTCTGTCCTTAACGAGTTGTTGTTTAGCAAAAAATCTTTTATATGTTCAACAGAGGATTCTTGAAAACGCGAAGGAATTTCTTTAGTATCATGCAAAACTGTATATAGAGCATCGCTAATACCATTATACAGTGTCTCACCATCTCCAAACTGAGAAAGAAATTTTCTTCCTATCAGCATTGGTAAGGCTATTTTTGAGCAATCGTCATTCCATTGTCTAAAAGCCAAATATGGTAGAAGTGTATCTCTTAGAAGAAAAATAACTGTGGTGTTTTTTGGAATTGAGTTATGTACCCATTTGCAAAAATCTAATATTTCTTCATATATCGTGCCATCTATCGAACTTGCGGGAGTGGTCGCTTGCTTTGCTATTTGTGACATCGAGTCAATATATTGTAATAACGGTTTTTCGCTTTGCTTGTAAACCAATTCCTTATATACAGGTGCGACTTTGTCGAGTCTAAATGGTGTCTCATGGTTTAATTCGATAAAGTCGGTTAAAGTCTGCGTAGCCTGTAGTTGATTTTGGAACAAGCCATATGTGCTCAAATAACCTTCATCGCGTATATCTTCTAAGAATTTATGCAAAATTTTTGCTTCATGCACGATGTCTTTCGTAACATTCCTATTTTTCTGCACAGAAGAGTAAAAATCCAGTCTTTCTTTGTACCAGTTAAGGTTATATGTGATAAAATCCATTCATATTACTCCTGTACCTGTTTATTATGATACGCTTTTGCCGCAAATAGCAAAACACTCACTATGTCGTTAATCTCTTGATGTAGCCTCACTGTCTTAATTCCTCGCTATATAATCTATAAAATACACATTGTTTTTTGCCACTTTACTGCCATTAATACTAACTGAACCAAATGTTATTTGCAAGGATTTTGGTTTTGGTATCGTTTTGTTTAATTACTCAGTATTCGCATGGGGTCTTTTGGGAATACTCGGTACTATACTGAATCTACTGTGGCTTGCTCCAGTGATATTCCTAATACTAGGTATCATAAATGCGTCAAATGGTAATGAAAAGCCACTTCCATTAATTGGAAATAAATTTACGGTAATAAAATAAACATTGACTCATTAAAACCAATACCCCGCACTTCTCGAAACCCTACGTTCCTACGCAGAAGGTTCATATAGAGAAAGTGCGGGGCATTTTATTACATTTGAATAATCTTATCTCGCTTCAGCGATGAGCATGCCCATACAAGGAATTAACAACAAGGATTTCCGTTTTGACGCAGTCGGACGATATCTTGCACTTGCAATGGTTGACGTGTATAATATAGGCGATATTGTTTATGGCATAAAAATGAAGAAACAAATAAAGAGGTAGTTACTATGACTCGCTACATCACAAGCGTTACAGAAGCTATTGGTAATACACCGCTACTCAGACTTGACAGGCTTGTAGCAAAATACAATATAGAAGGGGAAATATATGCAAAGCTTGAACACTTAAACCCCAGCTTCAGCAAAAAAGATAGAATTGCACTAGGGATGATAGAAACTGCTGAAAAAAAGGGTCTTTTGAAAAAGGGGCAGCCGGTTTTGGAAGTCACGAGCGGAAACACCGGTACATCTCTTGCATTAGTTTGTGCAGCCAAAGGCTATTCGTTCATTTGCTGTATGTCAAAAGGCAACTCCATTGAGAGAGTGAAAATGATTCAAGCATTTGGCGGAGAAATGGTACTCGTGGATCAAGCACCCAACTCTGTTAAAGGAAAAGTTTCAAATGATGACCTTATGCTGGTTGAAAAAGAGGCAGAAAAGATAATTGCAGCAACAGGAGCATATTGCATAAACCAGTTTCACAATAGCGATAATTCACTTGCACAAGAGCCTGCCGCTGAAGAAATGTGGGAGCAGTCGGGCGGTAGCTTAGACGCATTTGCTGATTTTATTGGAACAGGTGGCACTTTTGCCGGTTACACCAGAGTTTTAAAAAAGAATAACCCCAACATCCTGTGCTATGCTGTTGAACCACGCGGTTGCGCCTATTATGGTGCTGACATAAAGCCGGGAGCAATGCACATTATACAAGGCGGTGGGTACGCAAAAAATGTTAGCAATGTCGATCCGGAAACCATTGACGGTGTCGTAATTGTATGTGATGAAGAAGTCGTGGATGTCACACGCGACCTTGCGTCGCTCGAGGGTGTATTTGCAGGGTTTTCATCAGGGGCCAATGTGGCAGCAGCAATAGAGCTGTTAAAAAATGATATGAAAGGTAAAAAAGTAGGAGTCGTTATCAACGATTGCGGGCTAAAGTATATTAGCACATCATTATTTAGTTGACTATTACAATCAAGACCTTGAGGTAAGCAGGCTGCAACAAAAATTTATAGGGAACTCGTTCATTTTGCACTATTCTATGGCTTAGTTTGAATACTTTTTACTTTGAACAACAGAAAAAAGCTCAGTCCGCCCAGAATTCCGTAGATGGAAATAAAAATGTAGATTTGTTGTAAGGTGAATATCCCTGCCAGCAGGGCATAAATTAAACTAAAGCAAATCATTACTAAATTTTGACCGATACTATAGAAAGACGTTACTGTGGCTCGACCCTCTTCTCTTATCTCGTTTTGCAGGATGTTCACTAACAAAATCTGCGCTATTGTCATAATCATGACTGAAAGGCCAAAGACCGGAATGGCAAATTGATTCCAAATCGCAGCAAAGGCCGCCAGAAAAACACAGGCAAATCCGCCCATAAGAAATAGCTGCTTAATAGATGAAACTTTCTTTTGTACTATTGGTGCAAGTATATCACCCAAAGCAACAAACGCAAATCTTACAACGAATATGATACTAACCCATATATGACTTAGCTCGAAGTCGCTAATAATTATAGCATCAAACTCGTCGAGATAATTACCAAGACTGGCAAAGAGTACCAAAAACACTATTGCTGACAGGGCAATGCTATTTCCTTTGATAAAAACAACTGCGTTCTTAAGTGTTTCAATGATGCCAGTTGCTTCCTCGTCTGATTGTTCTGAATAGAAGTTTTTCTCTCGTATTTGTAATGCGAAAATTATATTAACTAAACATATTGCTGCCGATATAAGTACGATGATTTCTAAGTTTATAAACATTGCAATAAAGCCTGCTGATATTACTGCGACAATGATGCCTATATTTGCGTAAAACTGGGCTCTGCCGTATATTTTTGTGAACTCATTTTCTCGTCCGTCACTCTTTAAATTATCATAAATAAGGCTTTCCTCTGTTCCGGAAACAAAAGCTCCTGAAATAGCCCAAACAACAAAACCAAGAGCAAACATAAGAAAAGAGTGTGAAAAGAACCAAATAATAAAGCATAGACCCTGCAACACAGACGCTAATGCAAGCATATTTCTTCTATTCCATTTGTCTGCCAAAATCCCCGCAGGTATTTCAAACACTATGGTAAAGGCACTCCAAAGTGCAATTAATATAGCCACATCTGTAACTGACTTGCCTCTTTCCATAAATAATATTGCGTAAAAAGCATAAATGGGCAAACATTGCCCAATGAATTTGTAGATGTATAGTACCTTAACATTAAACGGTTTCATTTTTCCTCCAAGAATGTTCACACAGCGCAAACATGAACTATAGTTCACATTATAGCAATGGTCCTGCACTTTGTCAATGTGAACAATAGTTCTTGTTCTTGTTTGTTGACTAAGCATTAGTAGCGTGATATACTCATTTTACATAAGGTCTTATACCACAAGGAGAAAACGTATGAACAATATTCCTGTTCGTGAGCCAAGACAAAAACGCTCCATTGAGAAGAAAAAGAGAATTATTGATGCTGGTTTAAAACTGTTTCGCGAAAAAGGCTACCATGACACGAATACAAAAGAAATTGCTGAAATGGCTGGTGTTTCTATTGGAGCAGTGTATAGCTATTTTAAAGATAAAAAAGATATTTACTTCGCCACATCCGAGCATCTTATTGACACACATGTTCAACCGTTTTTGGAGGAGTTAGCAAATATATCAAAGCCTATTGACATTAGAGCATTTGTGAATAAATATATCGATTGGTTCATCAATTTCTGCATCAATTCAAAACAAATCATTAATGATTGGGCATTGATGCAAGAAGCAGATCCGGAAATCATGCAATTCTTCATTACTCATAATAAAATGTTGCTATCATCTTTGGTTACAGTGCTTGACGGTCCAAATATTAACAAAAAAAATATAGAGGCAAAATCGTTTATTCTCACGGTTCTTGCAGATGAGTTGGGGTCAGAGCATGCTTTTGGATACAACAATATTGATTTAGAGTTACTGCGAGAAGAGATTGTGAATATGTTAACTCATTCGTTGACGAAGCCTGGATAGAGCGGTTTTGGTCTATTTTTAACGCAAATCAACTTGTAGAATAAACTCATAAAACACTCGCCACCCATAATAGGATGGCGAGTGTTTTTATGAGTTTTGCACTCAAATTCTTATACTATAATGTCATGTAGCAAACGCGGCATTCGCCTTTGATTGCTCAATAAAATTCAAGAACGCTTGTGTAATTAGTTTCTGTCCATCAGTATTTACATGAGCGCCGTCTTCGCATATGAAGTCTCTGACTTTTTCTTGACTTACAAATTCACGGCGTACGTCAACTAAGAGTGTGTTGGTATCAGCGGCAATTTTTTCAACTGCTTTTGAGTAGTTTTCCTGCCACCGGTATATAGCATCAACGCCTCCTAGCCATTTTAAAATGTTTTCTTTGTTTAAGCCGTTGCAAAACCAATCGAAGAATCTTTGTGCATCGAGCGGAGGCAAGGTGGTCAAAATCGGGCGTATTCCATTTTCCTTTAATTTATCAATAATGGCATGGTATGTATCAATGAAAGCATCAAGAGGAGTGTTGGGCAGATGTTCGTCATCGGGACGTTCACCAATTTCCTTCCAATTAAAGTCACAGTCATTCCCACCGTAGTTCATCACAATCGCATCACAAAACGAGTCGCTTTTTCCTAAACGCCTGTCGATTAATGCAAAGCCTTTGGTGACTGTGCACCCAAACTTTGAATAATTTTTTATGCTCAATAAATGTGCTTGTTCTATTTTATCAACATCAATATTATTATCAATATGGTAGCGCATGTTTTGTGGATTTACCTGTATGCCCTTTAATAGTGAATCGCCAAATACTTCTACTTTTTTGTGAATCTTCATAGTGCATGAAACTCCTTCCGAAAATCAATGACGCCATGGTAATATAATTTTGCTAAAATTAAAAGCTACTGCTGGATATTGTAACTCTACGATGAATGTGAAGGCGAGTAGAGTAAAAAAATAGGACTCTACAAACCGTAGAGTCCCGCATTGTAACCATTGCAAATCAAGGACAACATTACTTTTTCGGCATTATTTTCACTTTGAAACTAAGCAATATAATAATCTGTGCCGGAATACCGATTGTAAACAAGAGCCACCAATTACGGTCAATGAACGTAAGGTATATAGCCGCAAGAACACTCCACACGAGCAAAGAAATAAAAAATATATTGGTCTTTCTCTTACTCCATATTGCAGTAAATACAATCATTAAAATAAGAGAAATCGGTAATGCGTAAACAAATACAAGCCATTGTACCGAACCGAAAAACCATATGATTGTAAAAATGACAACAGCAAGTGTCCATGTACCCAAAAATGAAATAAGCGAGATAATGCGTCGGTCAAACCTCTGAGGACTTCCGGTCTTGGCGGCTTTTAGCTCATCTTCATCGTGTTTGGTCAGGAGATAATCTACGGACACACCAAAAAGAATGCTTAACTTTTTCAAAACGTAAGCATCGGGAATGGCCTCGGCACGCTCCCATTTTGATACAGCCTTATCAGAGTAGTTTAATGCCTCACCCAATTCAAGCTGCGTCATTTTGTTGTTCGTGCGAAGATATATAATGTTTCTCGAAACAATGTCTTTTAAATCATCCATATAGTATTACATAGCTCTTTCATTGTCTTTATGTGTCAGTGCACCATAAACGCTAGTGACTGTATATTTTGCATAACACATTTTCCTAACAGACATTTACGCCATAATTATACTACATGTATGTGCTGCTCGCAATGACCTCTTTTCACACTTATACTAATCCTCGTTTAAAAGTGTATTATATACTGGACACATATGGCAGCTCCTTCCTAAGTCAGCCGAAACTTCCTTAGAAAGGAGCTGTTTTGCCTTTTGTAAAGGCAATATTTACGTCACAATGCTATGTTGCCCTGGGGCACTACACTCAGCACTTATTTAGGTGCAGCTTTCGAGTGTGCGTGCATTACGATGAACATTGAGTCTTCCATAATTGACTACAGTTCCGCACACTTCCAGGCAATAATACACATTTTCACGTATGTTGAATCTGCCTGTCTCCGTGATTGTAATCGTGCCGGCATTAGTAAATCTTGTCTCCGGAGCGGATACAGTCTCTACCCAACCGTGGACAATGAGCCTGCCTCCGTATGCAATTGTTACAGTGCCGTTTTGTTGTAGGTTGAGCCTTCCGGCTTCTGATATAATCAGAGTTCCCTCTACGATGACTTCTGCGTTACGATGTACATTAAGTGCAGTTTCAACAGTCAAAGTAGTATCTGCTGGAATTACAAACTCGCTGTGTTGCTCGAATATGCCGAGGTTTCCACGTGTTGCCAAAACTACGTGATCGTATCTATCAAGCAAGTTTGCCAATGCATTTGGTCTTGTGTCTGTAAATATTTCAGGCTCGATCGGTGTTGGTCCTTGTCGAGATTGTGCCGCCAGCCATTCAAAAATCGTGATGTCTGCCGGTGTGTTTACAAAGGTGCCAGGATTAGCTACAACGACATTGCCATTTGCCAGACGGTTAAGACCTGTATAGTCTGTTGTGACCGAATCGATTGTATTGTTCAATACCGGTATCCAAGACCAGTGGGCACTGTGATAGACAGGTGCTCCATCAATGATGGTATAAATACCATCTGTCAATGTCAAACGCGCATCCACTGCTCCGGCTGCGTTCATCCTCTCATACATTCTTATGCTGTGCACGGCGTTGAGAGTAGTATCCCTCACATCATGAATCAACCAGGTTGGAATATGAGCAATGCTCTCGAGTCGCTCTTCTGTCATCCAGCCTTCGTTGTACTGTAGGCATATCGGGAATGCCGCAGCAAACAAATCTGGACGGAGGAATAGCGCACGCATTGTTATAAATCCGCCATTGGAGCATCCACCAATATATACCCTATCAAGGTCAATGCCAGGTGTGTATTCTAGGTACTCAACGATCAAAGCCATCAATGCTGTTTCGAAATTCGAGCCTGCAAGACCGGCTCCACCTAGCCACATACCTGGTGCTTGTGGTACTAGTACATGCGCTCCACCCATGATGTCTTGTATTTCTGGTGCTGCCAGTTGAGTGACGCGGTTGCCCAAAATCGCTATTTCTGTACCTACAGTGTTGTTAAGGCTGCCTTCGCCACCACCATGCAGCCAAATGATTACCGGGCGATCGCTGTTTGCTGCTTCCGGAGGCGTAAATGTTGCATACTGCAGTGTAACCGCACCATGTGTAAATTCGCCGTCTAAGTCAAATTCATCGGTTATCGGCATTATTTTGCCGATACGGTTTCCTTCAAATTCGTCCCCATCCCAAGTAATCGTGTGTGCGAAAGGATTCGCCCACATATTCCCCATCGGGCTGAATTGGAAGTGGAATGGATTGGCGATTGCCCAAGACGGATGTACTGCCATCTCCAACGTTATGAAGCTACCGGAACCCGTGACAGGGTTGCCATCTGCATCAGATACAAAGGCATTTGTGATAACTCGGCTACCTGTAGTCGGATTTGCTCCAAATCCTTGCTTTAATACGTTTACTTCAAAATCTGTATAATCAACATCTTCCAGAGTCACAGACTCATCCAAAGAAATTATCAGACGAGTAACGCCAGGTCCCCAATCAAAGCCTTCTACGACCATACGGTAGTTTAGTGGACCAGCCTCTTGTCTTTGCTGATCAAACAACCAATCCATAAATCTGTCGCCATACTGTGCATTTTCTATCCTGTTGATTATGCTTAGTTGATCTCTAACAGGATCACTGTTCGGTACGATCTCTGTGTTGTTTAGCGCTGTTACCCATGACCAGTGGTTGTCTGGATAGAATCTTCCGTCTCTCCACATAAACGCAGGCTGTGCATGGTCATTGCCATCATACCATGGATTCGGAAGTTCTGTTCCGAATACGCGGGCGTAAACTGTGAGGCGCACATCACTCGCACCTGCAGCTGCCATTGCTTCATAGCTGTTGACAGTCGCATTAGCATGGGTATGTCCACCGCCTCCTGTGAACTCTTGTGCCTGGATATACCATGTCGGTATATGGCTGACTATCGGAGCATTTGCAGTTGTAATTTGTGTGCCGGCCACGCAAATTACCAAAGCCCCTGCAATATAACTTGGGAACTCGAGCATGAAGTTATGAGATTCCGCTGCACCCGCTGAGGGTCCGGAAACGTAGATGCGATTAGCGTCTACAAGTCCTTCAGCTATCAAATGTCTAACCAATGCCATGACACCAGCTCTCGAGTATGGCGCCCAGTCCATAGCTGCACCGGCACCTGCCGCATGTCTTTGTGGAGCAAGGATGATAGCATCTTCAGGAGCATTAAGTACCCAGCCTACGCCGCCCATGTTGGCGAAAAGTTGAGAACCTTCGTTGTTGGCATTTGCATTTGCACCCAGTGTCTCACCCGCACCATGGCTCCAAAGAACCAGTGGAAGAGGTTCTGTTGCACCGTCAGGTGTAAACATTCTATAATATTGACCTGAGAATGCACCTACACTATTAACCAGTTCAAAGTCGTCGTAAATCGGACGAATGACATTGGCAAAATCAAAAGTTGTGCCATCCACAATGACGGTGTAATCTTTATCAAGCCAATGATTTCTATTGCCCGCAGGCATCGTGCCGCCTCCGAGCCAGCGACTGGCTTCTGAGCCATTAACTTGACCCGCAGTATTATTAAATCCGTAACGTAGCTCGACTACTACATATTGTCCGGTGGCAGCGCCATTGTAGGTGGAGGCTCTTACTGTATCTCTTCTAATGAGTGTGTGTTCAATGTCAGAGGTAGCGCTGAGCCAAACATTTTCAATAACTCGCTCACCGTCGAAGAATGTTGCACCGGTACCAGGATGTCTGACAAGTGCATTAACATCAATATCACCCACCAAATCAGCAAGTGCTGCCTGATTGATAACTTCACCCATGTCAATAACAACCGCTGTTACCGCACTTCCCCATTCAAGGACATCTACGACAAGATCAAATGTTGCTTCGGTAGGTAGTGTACCTGTCGTTGCTGTCACATTTGCTGTCGGCATTATAAAGGTTGTTGGATTGCTCGTTGCCGTACTGCCTGCTACAAATTGAACAGTCGATGGATAGATAACCCATTCATCAAACGCTTCAACTGCAGCGGTCAGTGTAACTTGAGTGCCGGGTAAGTGATTGGCAATATCAGGTGCTTTCATACCATTAACAACATCTACTGTGTATCTCACTGTAGGAGTTTGCCAGAATGCTGTAAAGCTAAACTCAGTGTTCCCAAATAGACCCGGGAATCTAACTCCATTGACAAACACTATCGGATTACCAATCAAATCCAAATCATCCGTCTGGAATCCGGTGATTAGGGCTTCTCTTACACCAATCGGTGAAATTTGGAGTCCACCAACGAGTGCGCCGCCGATTGTGCCGGAGTTTGCACCAGGCGCCACAGCGATATCATGATTGAACATGCCGTGTATTTGGTTACTTCTGCCTTCGATTCTCATTTCGAAGATATCTTGCGCCCACGCCAAAACAGTTACAGGGATTGAGTTTAATGACGTAGTTCCGCGGGATGCGAGAATTTGATATGTTCTGTGATTTGCGACCGCACCTGTTGTCACGGTCTGTGCAACTCCTGCATCCGGGAGATATAGTGTGGCGACCCACATGTCATCAACCAACTTAAAGGGAGCTTCAACAACGGTGGAAACATTTCCGCCTTCTGTCATCACAAGACTTGCCGTATCTCCTTCTTGTGCGCTAACAGAACTTACTACGAGAACTGCATTATAATCCGGTACCATTCGAGTGTCGCCTGCTGCAAAGGTTTCTCTGTCAACTCTCAAATCAAAGTGACCGGCTGCATTTGATAATTCGATTGCGTCTATATCAAGATTTGTAGCAGTTGGGTCAATTTCGATGCGCAATACTTGGAGACCTGCATTCAGTGTCACAATTTGCGGTGTAATGGAAGCTGCGACCGTGAATGTAGCAAGTAAATTGCCGGACTCCGTTCTGTCGGCGTCTGCGGCTTTTGTGAACAGTCTCACTGCATCCAGTGCGGCAGGACCGGTTCTTGTGTTGGTAGTAAAGCTGATGAGATAGTCACCGGCATTTTGTACATCTACCAGATATTCGACCCATGCCATTTCTCCGGCAAAATACGTGAGTGGGTTTGCCATAGTGGTTACACCGATAACAGGACTTGCGGCTCCACCATGATTCAAGTTGCCGCCTGTTCGAATTCGTGCGGAGGAGAGATAGCCGTCTCTATCAAATACGGGCTGTCTATAAACGCGCTCATTAGTCCATGCGTTATGGGTGTATATGAATCCATCAATGATACCACCGTCAGCCAGATTGACGACAATGGGGTCAGTTTGACGTGCCGGGCGATCAAAGGTGTTGGGAGTTAGAGCATTGGAACTCTGATTACGATTCAAGCCTGCTCCGACATTCCACAGATTTTTGTCAAGATCGGCGATTGTATATCTGCCAATCCACTCGGCGTACCATGCCCATGGGAATGCGGTTCTGGCAATAAATTCATATTCGTCAGTAAATAACATTTCTGCTACTGCATGACCGCCTTCAGTACCCGGCCACCATGCACAGATAAATGCATCAACGTCATCAATAATATTTTCCATGATCATCGGGCGACCAAAGTAGCCGACCATAACAATAGGAACACCCGGATATGCTGCTTGCACTTGTCTCAGAATGACATGATCTTCCGGATGCAATTGCAAATTAGTTGCGTGACCTCTGCTGTTGGCGTTATTGTTACCCATTGTGCCTTCCGGTGGTGCGTCACCTTGACCTTCGGAGTATGGGGTTTCACCAACTGCAAGAATTATAACATCCACATCTGCAGGGCTCATGTTTGGCAGGAGGAGTCCGAACTCACTAAACTGAGCGACAGGATCAAAGCCTGCACCTAGAACTGCACGCATGCCTTCTAAAAGATTAGAGCCAACATAGTGACCGACAACCTCATTGATGCCTGCACCCGGAGCTACGATGCCCGGAGGTGGTGCGATAGGAGTAATGCCGGGGGCACCAGGTAATGTAATTGTAGTTGTGCTCCACATTGGATTAGTCTCACCTTGCCAGGTTCTGTTCCAGTCACCCAATTGCCAGCCGATTCTGTTGGCAAAGCGACCTGCGACCAAAATGTTAGCAGGATCCACATCAACAAGTTGCTCCATAATAGTAGCACTTGCCGCCGCATCCACGCCAAGATCAACATCAGCACTGTTTTTCAGAAGTACCAATGACTCTCTCGCAGCTTGTCTGGCAAGTTCCGGAAGAGAATCATTATCGGATTGGAGTCCCAAGTCATCAAGCAGAGCGCCACCGGCTCTAAGTCTTAAGTTCGATTCGGTACTTGCAGCATTTAGCAATGCCATGTAGGCGGCATTGTTTTGCCATGTTTGTGATGTTAAAACGCCACCGGCAGAGGCTTCAGCAAGTGTTGCCATTTCCGCTACGTCAACGCCTAAATTTCTGAATGGATCTTCAAATAAGCCCAACTCAAACTTTACACGCAGGATTCTGGCATTTGCATCGTATAGACGTGCAAGAGGGACTCTGCCTGCCAGAACATTCATCACTTGTGTGTTAAACCATGATGTTGATGTGGTGTTGAAATCACCAGTTCCGGTCACTTCTCTACCTTCATGGTGTCCTACAACCATCATCAAGTCCATGCCGGCATTGATTACAAGACCGTTGCGGAATTGTGCAGTTGTTATGGCGCTGCCATTATGATTAAATGCACCTAAGAAATTGCGACCATCCGCATTTTGCTGGCTTGTGGGATAAAACAAGTTCGCAGATGCGGTCAGTGCAGCACCTGTGGGCGCAAAAGTACCATTTGTATGACCATTGAAGTCGCCTACCAAAAAGCCGGTAAAACCTAAGGTCTCGCCTGAATCAACATCTGTAGACCATGGCAATGCCGATGTTGTGTCTCCGACGGGTCTTGTGATTATATCTGTTACAGATTGCAACTGATGAACACGAAGACCGTTAATACTATTAAAGGTCGGCATGATGCTACGTGCACCAGATTCAATCAGGTGACGATATGCTTCAATGATATCGCGAATATCATCATTGGCCCACCAATCTTCTCTGGACATGAAGTTGAGGTCAAAGACGCCTTGTGGGTCAAAGGTACCCTGTCCACCAGCGCCGGATGTTGGACGACCATCTGCAGCACGGGTGCGGGCAATAGGCCAGGAAGTGCCATCAAAGTCCGGATGGCCCGGCAAAAGTTCATGAATCCATGTTTGACCTTGGTTTGCTCCGTTTACAGTAATACCTTCACCAAGATAGTGCTTCATAGTAGATCCCATGGCATATGGACCTGCCAGGAAGTAAAATGGATTATATGTTTCCGATACGCCGGTATCTAGCATAGCATGATTAGTGGGTGCTTGACCGCCTTGATAACCTTCCACAACAGCACCTGCGACAATTCCCTCAAAATGCGGGTTTTGTCCAAAGCCTTCAGAAGTACGACCCCAACGCATATCAAGGGCTAGAGGTATACAAGGAGAGAAGGTAAAATGATAACCTAATGCAGCCATTTCGAAAGATGTTGCACGACCGATATCTCTGGCAACGGCAAGGCTGCCTCTCGGTGTCCAAGTAGCACCATCTGTCATGTCAAATGGATCATATCCTTGAGTGATAAAGTCACCCATATATGCTGCACCTAAACCGATGTTATGTGGGAAAACCGTGGTTCCGGGTGCATGAGCTGTGCCATGAACTGCGTCAATATGTGCAAAAATCGGAATTCCAAGGGGTGTACGATTGACAGCTTCATTTTGAACAATGTTATAGAAGTTTAGCCAGCCTAGTGTAGTGTTGCCGCCAAATGCAGCAGCAGGGACACCACCACCTGCGAACAGAAAGCCGCCAAGGAATGAGTTGCTCACACGGCTGTTACTACCAACAAGGTGAACATTGGGAGCTGTTGTCAAGTTTGCATGTGTCAATTGCGTGGTTTGCCCCACCAACTCATCCAATGTCATTTGAGAAAGCAATGCTCGCACACGAACTTCTATGGGGCGATCCGGATCCATCCAAACGGCTCTTGCAGCCGGATCGATCACACGATTTGTAGCCCAAGGGTCAACGTTTAAATCAAGCGGATTTGTAGCTAATGGGATTGCCATCCACTCTGCGTTCGAGGCATTTGCTGCCGGAAGATTCGAAGAAAGCGGTGCCGGAAGATATTCCGTCGCAACAGCAGACGGCGCAATAGTGCTAACTATTGAGAATAGCATCACTACACTCAATAAGAAGCAAAGAGATTTTCTTAGCGCATTTTTATAGACCTTTGACATGATAATACCTATCCCTCCATCATAAAATTTATTTTGACTTTTTGCTCATAATTGTACCTTGTGGTATTTTATGCCGTACACGCATAGGTGCGAATGGATATAAGTTGTTTAAGTTTCACCTCCTTGAGTTGAGCACAGGATGTAATAATCCGTACACAATTCAGATTTAGTTATTGCTGTAGCAGTAGTCTACACAAAACATTTAACAGAAAAAATGTAATATTCTACAAAAACCCCCTAAAAATCTTCACAATTTGACAAAATGTTTGCTAACTATAGCATTGATATTGCTATATCATTTTATCAGTGCTCAGTATTAGCTTAACCTGAGGCTGGCTGAACAAGTGCGTGAAGAATTTTAAAGGTTTTGTGTAGAAATTTACATTTACTTAACAAGATAGGTGTGTAAACTGAGAATTATATACTTTAGACATTCTTATTATTTAGGAGGAAATATTATGAAAAAAATGTTGTGAAAAAACCTCGCGTCTCTATTCGCCAATTGTGATGGTGGCAACCATTGCAGCGTGTGCTGTATCTGTCGACCCGGGGCCGTAAGTTAGGATATGGCATTCCGGGTATCTCTACATGTCAGCAACGGCGAAAAATAAGCCGTTGTATAGACCAGTAAAAAGGAGTAATTTATATTATGACAAAAAAACTTTTATCAAGAGCAATTGCATTTTTTCTCTCTGTAATCATGTTAGCATCATTTGTAGTTCCGGTGGGTGCACAGGAACAAGAACTCAACGATAACTTCATACCTGTCACAGGAGTAACCGGTGTGCCGACGACAGCTACCGCAGGTCAGGTGCTAAACTTGAATCGCGCTCCGGCAGGTCCGATAGCAATTGAACCCGCAAACGCGACGAGTGTCCAAGGTCTTTTGGACTTTCACTTCGTTGAAGGCACAGGGGGACTCACCGCATGGTATATGCAGGGCGACCTTACTATTGAAGGTGTCGGACCGGGAACGATAACCATACGTGCCAGAGTTGTAGACGGTCTTGCTCCCGGAGTACCCTTTTACAGCCCGAATTTCGTAATTGATGTTGCTGCTGCACAATTTGTTCCTGTAGCAGCAATCGGCGAATTACCTGGTACAGCAATGGCTAATCAACCGCTCACATTAATGGGCGATGTTCAGCCATCAGCCGCAACAAATCGAACAATCGTATGGAGTGTTTACTCCGCCGGAACCACTGGTGCCACAATAAACGGCGATGTATTCACAGCATCCGCAGCAGGTGTCGCGACTGTTAGAGCTACAATTGCCAATGGAGTCGCAGTGGGTACACCGTTTGTCTATAATTTCGATATTGAAGTATTCGAAGACGGCGGATTTGTTCCTGTAATGGCAATAACCGGTGTTCCGAGTCAACTTGCGGATCCAACACCATTTGCTGCCGGCGTGGGACTCAGACCGACCACCCTGCGTGGCGTGGTTGAGCCTCACGGCGCAACTAACCAAACCATTGTTTGGTCTGTCGTGGATGCGGGGACTACAGGCGCGACAATAACCAACAACGTCATTACCGTAAATGGCGTGGGTAATGTTACTGTGAGAGCAACTGTTGCCGATGGACTCGGCGTTAGCGACTTTACCCAAGAATTCACATTAGAAGTTGTGACACCAAGATTTACATTGACCCACTTATCCGCCAACGGTGTAGAAACCTCATCAGTTCATATGAACGAAGGTTGGATACGCATTGATAACGAAGGCGGAAATCAGCTTGGTATTGGATTCCGTCCTTTGAACGAAAGAATGGAACTAATCATTGACGATGGCTGGGCCTTTAAAGACATGGCAGGCGATGGCGTCTTACATCCCTATGTGGACTGGCGCTTAGATTACAGGTTACGTGCGGAAAACTTAGTTGAACTGCTCAGTATGTATGAAATTACCGGGCTTATGATGCACTCCGGGCATACTGCGGCGGCACTTAATCCGTCCGAAGCTAATCTGAACCTTATACGTCAAGGCTTGCGTGCAATTCTTGTCACAACCTTCCCAGGTGGAGGTATCGGTGGTGTCGGAAATGCCACCCAGTGGACAAATAGAATGCAACGTTATGCGGAAGACCATTGTCGCCTCAGCATACCAATTAACTTCTCGACAGACCCAAGGGACTATGGTGGCGGAGCGATGGACATGTCAATGTTCCCAACTAATATGGGTCTAGGTGCCACCTTTGATCCATTCCTTGCCCATGAAATTCAAAGACGTAAGTCTGCTGAATTTAGAGCAGTTGGCATAACTACATATCTCGGTCCAATGATAGACTTGGCATCAGAGCCTAGATGGTACCGCTTCACCCAAACATTCTCAGAGGATCCATTATTGTTGACAGATATGGTAGACGCAACTGTAAGCGCCTTCCAGTCATCTTTCGAATATGATGTTGATGGCAATCCGGTCGATATCGGTTGGGGTCTCCAAAGTGTTAGCACAATGATGAAGCACTTCTCAGGAGATGGCGCGTCCGAAGGCGGTCGCGGATCCCACTCCCAGCACGGACATTTTAACGTGTTCCCGGGTTCGGTTGAGAGATATGGTAGTCCATATCCTGGTTTTAGAATGCATTATATGGCTTTCACCGACGGTGGTATGTTCCCTCAAGGGCTTGCCGGTCCGGCCAGAGCGATGATGACAAACTACTCCGTAGCTTGGGATCCTGCAGGCGAAGGCAGCATGTATATTAGTGCTACCGGAACTCCTGACCCACGTGGCTCTGATTTTGGTGTATTTGGTCCCCACGTAGCTACAGCGATCAGCTCTTACAAAAACAATCTTGCGCGTAGATACGGCTTCGAAGGTCCAATCACAACAGACTGGGGTGCCCACGCCGCAAGACGCTGGGGCACAAACTTACACGGTGTAGAGTCCACTGCGATTGGATACCAAGTAATGCGCGTTATCATGGCAGGAAGTGATCAAATCGGCGGAATGAACAACCGTGCTCAGATGAATGATGCATTTAATTGGGCAGCTCAACTCTACGGTTATGATGTTGCAGTTGCCCGCTGGGAAGAGTCCGGTCGTCGTTTTAGTGAGAATTTCTTCTTGCTGGGACTATTTGATAATCCATACCGCAATCTTGCAGAAACATTAGATCCTGTTTACGGCGTGGCCGGAACCAGTAATGCTGAAATTGCACGTGAAGCCAGACTCAGAGGTGTTGTAATGTTATCAAACAACATCACAACTGTAGTTGACAATGTCCAAGTGCACACACCAGTAGTCACCGAAGACTGGTTTGAAACACAGTGGCCCAATTTCGAACAGGGTTCCGCATATAGACCTACTGTTTATGTACCTTTTGAGCAACGTACTGCTGCTTGGGCATTCCCCGGACCTAATGCCGCAGGAAGAGCCGATTTGCGTGCTGAGTTGGACAGACATTTCAATGTTATAACAGACACGGTAGTTGGCGGGAACGTTATTAGACCAACTGCAGAGGTGATGGCAACTGTCGACTTCGCTATCGTATTTTCTAGAAATCCGGTTAACCAACCCGGAGGTACCTTGTGGAACCAAGGGTGGAATGCCGCCACTAACAGCTATCATCCTGTAACCTTACAATTCAGCCCATATGTAGCAGACGGACCTTATGTACGTCGGGAATCTATTGCTGGTCACCCGGTACTTGCAGAGCGATACGAAGGAAGCCCCACGGGATTCCGGACAATACCAGGAGCTGCCGGACGTCCAACTTTTGGTCACGCTCCCGTTGGACATGTCACTCCGCCGGTCATCCTTACTTATCCTCCGACCCCAATCCCCGGTACAGATGGCGTTTATTGGGCTCGCGAAAACAGGAGCTACTTTGGTCGCCCAGCTCTCATACAGAACCCGGACCAACTCGATGCTTTCAGGTTCACTCGGGATAATGTTGATGGTCCCGTTCTCATGGGTATAGATATTTGGAATCCAATTATATTTGCAGAAGTTTATGACTATGTGGATGCCATCTTTATTAGCTTCCAGTCTCAGGACTATAGGTCTATGTTGCCCCTGATGCTTGGTCAGGTTGAGCCTTCTGCTCTACTTCCCGTACAAATGCCTCTTGACATGAACGCTGTTGAGCGTCAGCATGAAGACGTGCCTCGGGATATGGATGTATTCGTTTGTAGCAGAGGTAATGGATTTGACTTTGCTTTCGGTCTTAACTGGAACGGACGTATTCAAGATGAGCGTACAGAGCGCTATGATGTACCGCTACGATGGACTCCAGTAAACTCCCCGACTGAGTTTATACCCATTACAGGAATTAACGTACCGGATTCTGTAGTGACTGGTCGCCCAATTTCATTGGCCAATGTCACCAGCGTACTACCCGCGAATGCTTCAAAGAGCGATATTATTTGGGATGTAGTTGATGCAGGAGATACCGGAGCGTTGATATCGGACGGAGTGCTTATCGTAACCACTCCTGGTACAATGACGTTAAGAGCATCTGTCCTAAACGGCGCTGAATGGAATCGTATTTTCGTAGACAATTTTGAAGTTGAAGCAAGAGAACCGATTAATTACCAATTCAGTGGCACAAACCCGAATCGTTTAGCAGATATACTGGTGAATGAAAATGCTATTCTCTCAACCAGAGGCAATTTGGGCATCTTTACTCAGCACAGTCCATTTTCGATTCCTGTCGGAAGTACTCTTACTGTAGAAACAACACTTAACGTTTCAGGTAACGCAGAACTTGTTGTCTTCGGTACGCTTGTTATAGCCGAAGGCGGCAGACTTAATAATCAGGGCGGATCCGGTGGAACAATAAGAATAGCCCCGGGTGGTACACTTATAAACTATGGATGGGTTGAGAATGTGACTAACTCTACTTTCATAAACGATGGAACCATTGTCAACAACGGAAGGTTTGAAGTTCGTGCCGGAACTACTTTAGGTAACTCAGGCGTCGTTATAGGGACACCGCTGAGAACACATCAAAATGCTATACTGCTTGACTAACCAAGAGTAAATGCCTTTCCTGACTAATTCGAGTCAAGCTGATTATACTAAGCGTAACTGTAAAACTATAACAGCCGGAGGGGCGTCGCATATGCGGCGCCCCTCCTAATCGCTAATCCCCATTTAAAAATATAGTATCTATGCTGTTCTCCAACGTTTGAGAGTTGGGATTCCTTCATTGCATTGTTCTCTGGCATCCTCACCTCAAAGTGTCGATTAATTTGCATATACGCCTCCAAGGTAACCACTGACTAAATATAATACATACTACCACCGTCACATCGTTGCTGAACTTCTGCTGTTAAATCTGCAAGTGTAATTGATGTGAGAGTGTGTATAAGAGCTTCATCTAAAGGTTGAAACACCAGCTTGCTCACAGTCGCAGCAATTTCGAAAGACAACCCCTCTGTGGCATTTTTTGTGCGCTCGGAAAGACTAAGCTCAATCGGGGAGAGGATTTTATAAAGAGTGATGTGCTCAGGTTTGTCGCTTAAAAGATAGCCACCTTGTGAACCTTTTCCGGAGAGAACTACGCCTCCGCGTTTCAATAAGGAAAAGATTTGTTCTAAATAGACTTTGGAAACATTTAATCGCCCCGCAAGTGTAGCAACGGTGATATAATCTCCCGACCCATCGAGAGCCATCTCAATGAGTGCTGCAATAGCATAGCGACCTTTGGATGAAATACGCATAAATTTCACCTACTAATACTAATCCCAATTATAAATCGTTGATAGCTTTACAACAGCGATTAGTATACCTTTCTCAATTGTATAGGTCTGTTGAGAGATAACGCTCACCTGTGTCCGGCAAAAGAACTACAATAGTTTTATTTGTATTTTCCGGACGTCTAGCAAGTTCGGTTGCAGCATATACTGCTGCACCTGAGGATATTCCAACCAGCAATCCCTCGGTTGCAGCCAGTTCGCGAGATGTTTCAAAAGCTTGTTCACTTTGAATTTGTATAATTTCATCGACAATCTTCGGATTAAAGATGTCCGGTACAAATCCTGCACCTATTCCTTGAATTTTATGAGGTCCCGGATTGCCACCGGTCAGCACAGGAGAATCAGATGGCTCTACAGCGACAATTTGTATGTTTGGGTTCATCTCTTTAAGAACCTCCCCAACGCCGGTAATTGTGCCACCGGTACCGACACCACCAACGAATATATCAACATTTCCATCGGTATCATTCCATATTTCAAGAGCGGTGGTTTTACGATGAACTTCGGGGTTGGCAGGATTTACAAACTGTCCCGGAGTAAAGGAATTTGGAGTTTCGCGTTCAAGCTCTTCTGCCTTTGCAATTGCGCCTTTCATGCCTTTTGTGCCATCCGTAAGCACAATCTCCGCTCCAAGTGCTTTCAGTAGATTACGACGCTCAACACTCATAGTCTCCGGCATGGTGAGAATGATTTTATATCCTCGTGCCGCTGCGACCATAGCAAGACCAATCCCAGTATTGCCACTTGTGGGTTCAATGATAACTGTGTCTGCATTTAAAATGCCTTTAGTTTCAGCATCTTCAATCATTGATTTTGCAATTCTATCCTTTACGCTTCCACCGGGATTGAATTGCTCAAGCTTTGCTATAATGGTTGCATTTAAGTTGTTTTTCGCTTTGTAATTGTTCAGATACAGTAGCGGAGTTCCTCCGATTAAGTCTGTTAAGCTATTAAATATTCTTGCCATAACGGCGTTCTCCTCCATTGAAAATCAATGCATATATGTTTACTATGTATTGGATGATACACTATTTTTGTACGTATTGCAAACTTTATTTTATGACTTCAATAAAAAATAAAATAGTTTTACAAGCAAATGCCGACTAAAATGGAGTCCAACTCCAGATTAGCCGAGATTTTGTTACAGACTTCTCACATGCTCCTATAGACAATATCAGCATAAGCAAAATATATAATGCTCAATTATGCATAAATACAACGGTTTCACATATTTTGAAGCCGTTTTTTTCATAGAACTTTACTGCAGGCGAACCCTTTTCGGTAGTCAAAGCCATGTTAGTTACATTTTCCTTTTCAAGTTCTGAATTAACATAGTCAATCAAGCGGCTTCCTACACCTTGCCCTTGAACGGATGGATTTACACTAAACTCATCTACCCACAGCTCTTTGAAATCTAAGTATGTCATTATGCGTCCAATGCACATACCCACTACAGTATCTTCAAGTGTAACAACATAACCCCTCGACATTCTGCTCGTCATCATTTCTTCAATGCGGTCAAAGGCTTGCGGATATGTCCAATTTTCACTCCATGGCTCTTCCTTAAATGTTTCAATAAGCGACTTTGCACACACATCAAAGTCAGATTCATTTATTTTTCTGAATGTGAAATTATTATTCATTTTGCTCTCTCTTTTTCTCTTTTAATAATGCTAAATTACGACTTTGTAACATCATCGGATATTACACCTCTAGCATCTTGCAATGCCTCATATACAGCAGAATTGAACTCATCAGGCTTGTCAAAACTTGGAAAATGCCCCGCATCTTCAATCCACCACAGTCTTTTTACAGGCGCTTCAATTGTTTCAAAATAGTCTGCTGCTACAATGCTTGGCACTTGCCAGTCATCTCTGCCTAAAATATAGTACATTGGGACGTCATACTTCTTGTATGATGTTATGTCGTATTCGTTTACACTAGCGTCTAGTTCTTTGTTTACAGGGAGTCCTAACGACAAAGCCAAAATGTCTAAAAGATTAAAAATTGGACTCTTTATAAAAGGCTTCACAAATTCTTTTGGGTTCACAGCCAAACCATATTTTGCTTGAAGAGCACGAACAGTCATTACGGGTTTCGTTGAGTAATTTTCTATGGTATTGAAAGGATAATCACCCAGCTCATATATTTTTTTCATATCCTTCTTGTTATTTCTATCTATTCGCTCCAGAAGTTTGTCGTAGCCAACTTTCTCACCTGCAATATAATCTGCAACTTGACCAACACCAATATAGCACAGGATATCATTAGGATATTGTTTAATGTATTCAGTACCTAACATACTACCCCATGAATGTCCGATTAATGCTACTTTGTCTTTATTATAAAGGTCTTTTACATACTCGATGGTTTGTCTCAAGTCCTCAATCATTGTGGGTAAAGTAGCACCGGCCTTTAAGGTTTTATTTTTAATCAAAGTCTTACCCGCTCCACGCTGATCGTAATAGACCATTGTGTGGGTGGAAATATCTTTGTCTGTAAAATATGCAAAGTTAGAAGAAGCCGATCCGGGACCACCATGTAGATAAAGAACCACGTCTGCATCCGGCACTTCATAATGAAGAAAAAATTGTTTTATTCCATTTATTAGGACGTATTCCTTTTTATATGCTCTTTGCATTCTCACACCTCTAATTTTTATTGGATTTTTTCTTATTATAACATTCAAATTATTGTAACACAGGGATAAGAAGCGAAGTAGTGACAAATGTCATTACTCATCACTCTCGCAAAGCGGGCGACCGAGACGGTCGCCCCTACAATAATTATAGCTCTACTCACTTACAAGTGCGTATGCTGAAATCTTTCTTATTCGCCATGCTACCGCCATTGACACGACATATGCCAGTACCACAATGCCAACACAGGAGAGAACAGTTAAGCCAAGTGGTACGGGAATGTTTACACTTAGCGAGCCTGACATGCCCATTACGAGGGCAAAAAACGCATCGAATGTATTGAACGAAATTGCCGCTCCTGCCGCAGCACCTATTATAATTGCAGGAGTTAAGTTTAGTGCAACTTGATTCATTAGCTGCCAAGTTGTAAAGCCTAATGCCTTTTGAACACCAAGCTCACGGCGTTTGCGTTGTATTGCGGTTTTGATTACCAAATACATGGTTGCAATCACGATAACTGCAACAACAGAGAGTATTGCAATGGCCACAGCAGTGAATATACCGCCAAAAGATTCTATGAATTCATCTGCCAGTTCGTCATAAACTAGCATAAGACCAAATATATCCCCTTCGGCTGCACGCAACATTTCTTCAAATTCAAAGCCACATACCGTCTCTTCTAAGAATACTGCAAAACCTTGAAATGGCATGTCCATCATTCTATTGATGCCTTCGCCTGTGATATTCCCAACCATGCCGCCTGCATTTACGCTTTGGGTTTGGCCTGTAACTAAAAATTGAAACTCGTTACCACCGCTGCGTACCGTCACCCAGTCGCCAATGCCCTTGCCTGTTTCACGCATCACTGCCGTACCAATGGCAATTTCATTGTAATGAAGTGGAAAACGTCCTGCCACAAGGGCTGTGCCTCGCAATACCGTGTTGTCCTCAACCACATCTGTTGCAATTGTCGTATCTTCAAGAGCAATACGCACCTGCATATGAAAGCCTGTTACACCTGTTACATTTGGCATTGCACGCACTCTTTCTGCAAAAGCTCCGTCCACATCAGGGCTGTCAATATCGAAAAAGAGGTCAAATGTTTCTCCGACGATTGTTGTTAAAAAGGCATCGTTATTTACATTTATGGCATAATGTGATGCAATACCTGATGTTGCCATCATGGAAATACATAATACTATAAGGCTAATGGCGATGGCTTGTTTCTTATTGTTCAAAACATCTTTGAAAGCTAATAAAAACGCGAGGGGACCGCCGAATCTGTCCAAGGGCATGAAGTTTCTCTTAAAGCTGTGGGTTGTAGTACCGCCTCGCAGTGCAATCAGCGGAAACAATTTGTATATGCGCCTTGTGGAAAGTAGCGAAAACAAAAGCACACAAGCCACGATTACTGCCAACATGACAAGCATTACGGGAATATCGAGTCCCGGTTGCCAAGGAAAAGCCAACAGCGCACCAAATATAGTGGATATAAAGGGCAACAACAACTGCGCCAATAATATACCTGCAAGTCCACCAACAGCGGCAATCGCTCCGAATTGCAGAAGAAAGGACCCAACGATTTGAAAGTTACCATAGCCGATTGCCTTCAACGCACCGATGTTTATCATGCCTTCATCTATACTGTTGTTTATGCGAAAACGCACAACAATCAAACTAACAATCAAGATTATGATAGCGAAAGCCGCCATTATCGTACCAACCAATACAGGCATCATTGTGTGTGCGTTATGTGCAACATTGAAGTTACTCACGGTTGTTATAACTAGGCCGGAGTCAGCGGTGTCAGGCAAATCCAACAAATAGTCAACAAAATCGTTTTGAAATGCACCAACATCTCTTACATCATACAAACGAGCTAAAATAGTGGTGCCGTTAGGAGCATCATGTGGGAATTGCTGTTGCAAGTCAGCAAACATTTCATCTGATACGTATATGCGCCAACGAAAATTATTCATAGCACCGAACATAAAATCTTCTGCACTGCCTGCAATTATGAAGTTCAGCTCTGTGCCCATAAAGTCGAATGCGATGGAATCACCCAACTCAAAGTTGCCGGCTATCATCATAAAATGCGGAATGTAGGCATAATTGCCTGTGAGTGGCAAGTAATCATCAACCAATGTAAGGGGGTTAAACTGTTGATTTTCAACGATAGGCGAAAACAAAAACATAGCGGTGCCACCCGTTGCAATATCCACTATTGTACCGCCACCCATCACAAAGTCGTGTACCTCTATACTTTCTACTCTGGAATCTTGCTGTAAAAAGTTAAATTGTGCAGCAGCAAAATCTTCATCAGCAGAAATGTCAGTTATAAAATGTGCGGAGTTAAGCTCCTCTGCCCTTTGGTCAAAAAAGCCACCGATGCCAAACATCATAACAAAACCGACATTAATAAACATGGCCACGAGTAGCATGACAAAGGTAAGGCTTATTGTATTGCCCTTACTTCTATTTAAATTGGCCTTTGCAAGTAAAATGGAGTTTCTCATGCTTACCACCCCATCTCTGCCAGGAATGTTTTGACTCTTTCACGACGTTCGGTGTTGTTTTTTGTGAAAGCGTCAAGTTTCAGCTCACCTTGAATGCCGCCGTCACTTAAATAAATAATGCGGTTACCACGCAGAGCGGATTTTATTTCATGTGTCACCATTACAACGCTTTGTCCGTTTATGTTTATATCGGTCAGTGCGTCCAGCACCGCATCTCCATTGGTGGAGTTTAATGCACCTGTGGGCTCGTCTGCAAAAACGATAGGTGGGCTGTTTATAAGTGCGCGAGCTATTGCAGCGCGTTGGGCCTCACCGCCACTTACCTGTGCCGGGAATTTTCGCCAAGTATTTTCATCAAGATTGAACTCTCCAAGCAGACTTTTTGCTCTTTTGGCAACTTGTTTGCGGTTTTTGTTTACCAAAAGTCCGGCGGCCATTATATTGTCCAAAATACTCATGTTGTCAAGCAAGTACATTTGTTGGAATACGAAACCACAATTATCTCGGCGGAAAATGGCAAGCTTGTCATTGCTGTAGCGACTAATATCTTGTCCCGCAAAGGTTACTTGCCCAAGT
>Ga0123355_10002012_pt1 | contig 28742 bp, 24 predicted proteins | sample TergutEmb28metaG_3_FD_89872 | JGI IMG/M metagenome (GOLD analysis project Ga0123355, IMG submission 89872) | Embiratermes neotenicus P1 segment gut microbial communities from Petit-Saut dam, French Guiana - Emb289 P1 | ecosystem: Host-associated > Arthropoda: Insects > Digestive system > Gut ... | reverse complement strand
GGTACTGTGTGTAGTGTGTTGTGCAGTGTGTAGCTGGTGTGTGTGTAGTGTATTGTGCAGTGTGTAGCTGGTGTGTGTGGTACTGTGTGTAGTGTATTGTGCAGTGTGTAGCTGGTGTGTGTGGTACTGTGAGTAGTGTATTCTGCGGAGTGTAGCTGGTGTGTTTGGTACTGTGTGTAGTGTGTTGTGCAGTGTGTAGCTGGTGTGTATAGCACTGTGTGTAGTGTATTGTTCAGTGTGTAGCTGGTGTGTGTGTAGTGTATTGTGTAGTGTGTAACTGGTGTGTGTGGCACTGTGTGTAGGGTATTGTGCAGTGTGTAGCTGGTGTGTGTGGTACTGTGTGTAGTGTATTGTACAGTTTGTAGCTGGTGTGTAGGGTACAGTATGTAGTATGTTGTGCAGTGTGTAGCTGGTGTGTATGGTACAGTGTGTAGTGTGTTGTGCAGTGTATAGCTGGTGTGTATGGTACTGTGTGTAGTGTATTGTGCAGTGTGTAGCTGGTGTGTGTGACACTGTGTGTAGTGTATTGTACAGTGTGTAGCTGGTGTGTGTGGTACTGTGAGTAGTGTATTGTGCTGTGTGTAGCTGGTGTCTATGGCACTGCGTTTAGTATATTGTGTAGTGTGTAGCTGGTGTGTGTGGTACTGCGTGTAGTGAATTGTGCAATGTGTAGCTGGTGTGTGTGGTACTATGTGTAGTGTATGGTGCAGTGTGTAGCTGGTGTGTGTGGTACTGCGTGTAGTTTATTGTCAGTGTGTAGCTGGTGTGTATGGCACTGCGTGTAGTGTATTTTACAGTGTGTAGCTGGTGTGTATGGCACTGCATGTAGTTTATTGTCAGCGTGTAGCTGGTTTGTATGGCACTGCGTGTAGTGTATTGTGCAGGGTGTAGCTGGTGTTTATGGCACTGCGTGTAGTTTATTGTCAGTGTGTAGCTGGTGTGTGTGTTACTGCGTGTAGTGTGTTGTGCAGTGTGTAGCTGGTGTGTATGTTACTGCGTGTAGTTTATTGTGCAGTGTGTAGCTGGTGTGTATGTTGCTGCGTGTATTGTATTGTGCAGTGTGTAGCTGGTGTGTATGTTACTGCGTGTAGTGTATTGTGCAGTGTGTAGCTGGTGTTTGTGGTACTGCGTGTAGTGTATTTTTTAGTGTGTAGCTGGTGTATATTTTACTGTGTGTAGTGAATTGTGAAGTGTGTAGCGTGCGGGTATGATACTGCGTGTAGTGTATTTTGTAGTGTGTAGATGGTGTTTATGTTACTGTGTGTAGTGTATTTTGCATTGTGTAACTGGTGTGTGTTTTACTGTGAGTAGTGTATTGTGCAGTGTGTAGCTGGTGTGTGCTGTACTGCGCGATGTGAATTGTGCAATGTGTAGCTGGTGTGTATGTTACTGCGTGTAGTGTATTTTGTAGTGTGTAGCTGGTTTATGTGATACTGTGTGTAGTGAATTGTGCAGTGTGTAGCGTGTGTGTATGGTATTGCGTGTAGTGTATTTTGTAGTGTGTAGCTGGTGTTTATGTTACTGTGTGTAGTGTATTGTGCAGTGTGTAGCTCTTGTGTATGGCACTGCGTGTAGTGAACTTTGCAGTGTGTAGCTATTGTTTATTTTACTGCGTGCAGTTTATTGTGCAGTGTGTAGCTGGTGTTTGTGGTACTGTGTGTAGTGTATTGTGCATTGTGTAGCTGTTGTGTATGTTACTGCGTGTATTGTGTTGTTACATCTGAATTAACTTTTCAGAGCTCTGTCTTCGGGACACATAACGTATTTAGCTATTTCCTATGATCCTCATAATCAATTTATTATTTATTCATTCTTCAGTTGTGAAGTGATTACTGCGAGGTACAAACTGAACCTTTACGTATAACTGACATAAATTTTATGATGCAGCTCCCCTGATCTCCTTCCATTTAGTAACATTAGCCTTACCAAAAGGAAAAGCGGGCGAAACCTGGGAACCTGGGTGCATTGGAGAGAAAAATACTTTCAAACTGGGGCCTCCTCTCATCCTGTGCGTGGCGTCACGCGAGTGGGAAATTAGTACGTGACGTTTGTAGTAAAACTGGCTATCTGAAATTGAAGGATTTCAATACGCAAAATTTCCTATAAATATGGAAGAACAGTTTTCGACCCTTGATGTTGAGACCCTTTTAGTATGCCGAAACGTCTGGCACGAGTTAAATGTACACACTGATTGATGTCACATCCCAGAAGAACGGAGACTTCAATCTTCGCTCTTGCAAAAGACAAAATATTGTTAAACCTCGTGTTGCTTTTATGCTTCAGTGCGATCGATGTAATTACTTTATATTTGTATAAGAAATGCAGTGTGGACCAGACCACTGGTTCCAAAGTGTGTTCCAAGGATCCCAATGCGGACACATTTCTGCAACACCTACTCTGAATATTTGTATTATGCAACAGCACGACAACTGCACCTTAATACAGAATATTTGTTTTTATCATATATTTGAGTGCACCGACATTTTGGGTCCCTTCTGCGTCCATCATCAGGGTGTTATACAAGAATACAAACAATACAAAACTGAGAATAAATAAATGGACAAAATGTATAATTAAAACCATCCAATCTTACAGTTACGGTAAAATAAAATATAATTGACTTTCGTGCAATTGTTAGTTTATTACGTAAAAAAATATTCTTTAATATACGGATATGGAGCATAAAAATGTTACTTTGAATTTTCTTTCCCTCATTTCTTCCTTCCTCCCTTACTTACTTCCTTACTTACTTACTTATTTACTTACTTACTTACTGATATACACGCTTTCTTACAACCTTACTTACTTACTTATTCCTTACTTACTCCATGAAGAACAATCCTTCTTGTGAAGGTAACCGGTTCCCAGCTAGTCAAGAAATATCCCGCACTTTACGGAACCCGAAGGTTCATTACTGCACTCACACGTGCCCGCCACATGTACCTATCCTGAGCCACCTCGAGCCAGTCCATGCAACCAATCCTCACTTCTTGAAAATCCAACTTAATATTGTTCTACCATATATGCTTGGGTCTTTCAAGTGGTCTCTTTCCCTCAGGTTTCCCCACCAAAACCCCTTATTCGCCTCTGCTCTCCCTATACGTGCTACATGGCCCGTCTATCTCATTCTTCTCGATTTTATCACCCGAACAATATTGGGTGAAGTGTACAGATCATTAAGCTCCTAATTATGAAGTTTTCTCCACTCCCCTTTTTTCTCGTAACTCTTGGGCCTAAATATCCTCCTCAACACCCTATTCTCAGACATCCTCAGCCTTTGTTCGTCCCTCAATGTGAGCGACCAAGTTTCACACACATACAAAACAACAGACAAAATTATATTTATTTATGTTAATCGTTAAATTTTTGGATAACAAACTGGAAAACAAAGGATTCTGCACTGAATGATAGCAAACATTCCCTGACTTAAAACTGTTCTTAATTTCTTCCTGAATAGAATTTTGAATTCTTAAAGTTGTTCCCAAATATTTGACTCTTCCACCCCTTCAAAGTAACAATTAACAGTCTTCATACTGTGACTTTGTTCTACATTCTGATCTCAAGACATTACCAGGTACTCAGTTATATCCACATTTACTTCTAGACCAATCTCCTTACTAGACACTACTAAAGCGTCTGCGTTTTCCTTTACAGTATGCACGCTTCCTCCCAACATATTAATATCTTCAGTATAAGCCAGAAGCTGATGTGTACCATTTAATTTCAAGCCATCCTGCTTTACCTCAACCCCCCTAATGGCGTACTCTAAAGCAAAGTTGAAGAGCAATGGCAATAAAGCATCTCCTTGTTTCAAACCATTCCTTATAGGAAACATGTCAGACAAATTCTTGCCTACCCGCACACTGTCCCCATAATTACCACAATCTGTTTCAACGCCCTTCCTATAGATAGGTACAATGATTGACTCAATCGAATCCTCAGGCAATTCCTCCATATTCCAGATAGAAATAACGAGTTTATGGATCTCAGAGTAAATTGTTCTACCACTTCCCTTAATCAATTATGCTGGGTTTTCTTTAGTACCTGATGATTTGTGACTTTTTAGCTTTTCAATAACCAAATCAACCTCAAAGGAACTCAAGGCTCAGGTACTAATTTTTCTGCTGTGTGTGTGTTTCTGTCTGCCTAACATTACTAACAGCATGCACATTGAACAGCTGAGAGAAAGGATTCCTCCACCTAGCCAAAATACTGTGGCAATCTGTAACCAAATAGTTCTTCTCAACCTTTACTGTTTATGTTCTAGGCTGGTAATCCTTCTTAAAATCTTTGATGCCCCGGTAAAAGACTCCTAGATTTTCATTTTACTCTTAGTATCCATTTCATCAATTTTAGCTTTCTGATATTCCTTCTTTTTTCCTGAAATGTCTGCTTGCATCACGTCTTACATTGTTCGGATTATCTACATTGTTTTGGCTTGGATCCTGTACCCAGTGCATTTTAGGCTGCTACCTTTGATCTAAAAAACCTGAACATTCTTCATGAAACCGTAGTTTATGTTGCTTCAATTCGTACAGAACTAAACTTTCTTTACCTGATGTGTTGATATTCTCTTTAATGTTATCACAAACCCTATTCATTTCCTCGCCATCACCTAAGTTCTTCAGCTTATTCTGATACTGTTTTTTTTTTAAACTCCACCTCATTCAGCTTCCTGATATTCAATCTTTCCCCATCAGACTTCTGTGCTGTTTGTTTATTTACCGCCAATCTTTCCCTAACTTTTGCAACAACCAGCTAGTGATCAGTATCACAGTCAGCTCTCCTGAAACTTCGTACATCTAGTACACTCGACTGCCATCTCCTATCTATCAACATGTGATCAATCTGGTTGTGAGTCTTCCCATCAGGAGAGGTTCAGGTGTACTTATGAATGTCTCGGTGCGGGAACATCGTGCTGTTAACAACTAGATTTTTTGATGTGGCAAAGTTTACTGTTATAACACCATTATCTTTACTATCCTGATGTAGACTCTCATCCCCATTTGTCGGTTTGACAATATTCTCTCTCTCCACTTTTTCATTAATATCTCCTAATTGAATTTTCATGCGGTACATAGGAAAATAGTTTAATTGAAGTTTACTTATTATTAAATTAAACGAGTTATATTTACTTAATCCATGGAGTAGAGTCCTTCTTGAGAAGCTAACCGGTTCTCAGCTAGTCAAAAAATTCTCCGCATTTTATGGAATCCAAATGTTCGCTACCACGTTTACAAGAGCCCACCACCTGCCTATCCGAGTCAGATCAATCCAGTCCATGTCCTAACGTCCCAATTCCTGATGATCCACTGTAATATTTTCCCCCATCTACATAATTGAAGGAAAAATATTTTTAAAATTATAACGAATCTTCTTTAATTGGCGATATGTTTATTTCATATGACCGTTAGAATATTTAATTAAGAAATTTCCTGTATCCACGGAGCGAGCGACAGTCGTTTTACTTATGGTCAAATCATGCACTGCATTGTTAAGTATGCTACTGGTATGTGTTAGTACCTATCTAAAATCGAATAAGAGACATACATTTTTAAATTTGGACACCTATCTTCCGGACACTCTATATTTGCATGAACAAGAATGTGAGATTCTGCAGTTGTTCTTAGAAGCAAAGAGGGTTCCATGAGCAAAAAGTTTTGGGAATCACTGGTCTAGGCAACATAGCCAGATTAGTCGACTAAAAGTTAAAAGATTGTGCTGTGCTCCGAAATTAAGAAGACACAATCCGCAGTGAAAGATAGGCACTCCAGGTACTTGTGATGCAGAGTGCAGTATCAGACACGCAGGTGTGAGCAGAAAGAATTGTCTGTATTGGGCATACTAACGCATCTGATCTAGCACAAGTTAACACGAAACACGTCGAACCGGTTGCTGTATGGCAGATCGTTAGTGGGAGAACGCCGAAGGGGCAGCTTGCCTAGGAGCAGTCCCGTTCTTCGACCTCATGTTTATCACCAACATCAAATTGCAGCGAGCGAAGATCACAACACGATTTCTTCTGACCAAAATTGGCTGTCGGGTCTGTTTCCTGTCTGCGAGGTCAGCCATTCCAATCTGTACTCGATGGCCGGATAATCTTATTAAGGCTTTGCATGATTTTTCCATGTTCTGGTAGTCCCTATAATTTGGTCACGACGGGTCCTTCTATTTCTCTAGCTTCTAGCCACTTTCTCAAGCTAGGAACTAGGATAGCGTAGTCAGTGTTGCGATAGGTCAACAGCTGAGCAGCAAACGAATCGTGATGCGATTTCAGTGGTGGAAAGAGATTTTTCTCTCCTCCGCAGCGTCCGATCCTGTTCTTGGACCCACCCATCCGCCTATTCATTGTGTACCAAAGGCTCTTCCGTGGAGGCAAGTAGCCAAAGTGACCAAAACCGACGATTTCGGAAATGTTGACAAGCAGTATTAGGGTATACATTTTCAAGATGCTTTGTTTGAAGTGCTGCATAATATACCAATGGCCTTGCTGTAGACAGGCCATTCTCTATGTAATTGTTCGCTAGTGCTTCTTCTTCTTCTTCTCGATTTAGACCGTGGGGATAATATATTAATAGAAGACATATTTGTTTACCTTAACCCACTAGCAATGGGAGTGTCATGTGGTGAGGTGACAAAATATTAACGCGGTAATCCACGGCTTCTTTCGTGGCTTTCTTTTGAGGCACGATGAGGGGAACTGTGGTTTTGACATACCAAACTGCGTGTGACTGTATGGGAAACGGGCTTGAAACGTCACACAGAAAACATGAAAACAAAATGTGACTCACAAACTTGACCGACGAAGTGTACGACATTAGTTAGATGCTGTCAGCACCACAGGCTATTGTGTACAGTGCTTGGAGACTGTGTGGCAGGTGGCGGTTATGAGCTAAGTTCAGTTACTGTCCATCATTTGCCAAGTTGGACTGAAGGAAAGAACAGAAATGTCCGTCAGGCTAGCCTGGATTTTGAGTCGAGATTGGAACCGATGATATGTGGAACACTAAGGCTAGTAAATTCTTGGCGAGGATTATCCTTCTCAAAATTGCGGTCTGTTACATAGCTAACCCAAATTTATTTTATTCCTCGTAAGTTGCGCTGTGGTCATCAGAGGTGCTTGCTAATTCTTCCAGTCAACTCGAAACTCCTAAGGAAAGAAAGTCCACTTTTCATGAGGAGTCATTTCATTTTATACGCAGTAATTAGGCTTGGTAATTGGGTATGAAAAGCTAGTTATTTTAGGATGACTAATTATTCTTTTATAAAGAATACGGTAATTATGGTGAAATTTATGACAATTTAAATACAAGCTACTCATTACTTTCTGCATATATGAATATGTATGAGGCTTAGATAAATCAACACAGCATTACAACTTGGTACAATAAAACTGATAATAAATTAAGTAGGCTAGACTATAGACCTTCCCTATATCTGAAAGTACAAGCAGTCTACAAATGAAACTTGGCAGTATTAAGAACTTTTTTTACGTATAACAGAGGCATGTATTTTATTAATAAAATATTTGCTTAATGGATTCCTGAATTTATATGTTTAATACACTTCTAAATTTTCTTTTTATATTTGCTTATGTAATGTTTGTGAAGCAACATCTGTATCCACAGTTTTGAGCTTGGAAATTAAGGCGCCCGCTATTTGAGTAGCTTACAGCAAGGAATGCAACCCAGCAAGTTGCTAGGGGCTGGCTGGCTGTGTGTACATGTACAGTACATAAAACTTTCGGTGCACCTTTACTTAAGACGAGTCGCTTCTAAGCAGCAGCCTCACACAACACAACACAACACAACATAACACAATACAACACAGCACAGCACAACACCACACCACACCACACCACACCACACCACACCACACAACACCACACAACACCAGTTTCTCCTACGTACGTGTCCAACTCGAAAATTTTTATAAAATCAAGTGAGTTAAGAAGTAGGAATATTTTGGTTGCTGGACGCCGTCAGCGTCTATTATTTCGAAAACAACACCAAATGTTTTCATCGGGTTAAAAGAAAAAGGTAGCTATTTAATTGCGTCCGACACAAAGCACATCAGTCTCTGGATGACGTAGTTAGTTGATATATGTTCATATATACTGTGATCCTACTTACAGTGATACACAGAGTGGTTCAGAAGTCGGTTAGGCATTTTATACAACGTGCACTAAGATGAGTTATAAATTTCTTTATTATTGACTGCATTTAAAAACAATTTTTCGGAAGAAGAACTGGAAACTAGAAACAGATAAATTATAGTAATTTTAAACGAAGTTTCAAATATGAAGATAAACGTTAATAGGAGGGAATGTTTCTTGTTAAACAAATTTTGGGTCACTCTGTAGATTGTCAAGTTGCTGAGAAGAGCTAGTATGAATCAAAACTGTAGGTGCCTTCCATCTTTCCCACGTGAAGACAGAAACAGCGTGTTGTCTGTGATACAGGCGCAATACGTGTAGACAGTAGGCATCGTGCTGAAGCAAATAGGCATAACACTACTTGCATTACACCAGCGCTAGGATACTTAAGATTTAACTTAAAAAATTTGAGTTTTGTGGGAAAATGACATTAAAATTGATCCTAAAAAAACTGGATGGGATGCAAAGCCTGAGTGTATCTTGTTGCAGGCAAGAACGAGTGTCTGGCTGTTGTAAACACGATAATGAACCTTATGGTTCCATGAAATGTGGGGAATTCATGGACTAGCTGAAGAGCTATTAGCCCTCCAAAGACTCTGCAAAATGAAGTTAATTTTTAGTTAGTTAGCTGCGAGCAGCTGTTTCAGCAAACGGCTTTCATTTGCACAATATCGTTGTTCGGCTATGCTGTTCGCAAGGCGTATTGTTAGGTTTAATAGTATTTAGGCCTACAAACTAATAAAGTATCAGTAGCCAGTTTTATCCAAATGACGGCTTGCTGTCACATACTTTTAATCCGAGTAAGAAACCTAGTACTTAGATATCTTTCGAATTTGGCGCCGAGATGACGTCATGTGACGACTAGAAGCGACGTAGCAGGTCCGTAATCGATATCATAGGGTGCCAAGGTTTCGCACGGGAGCAAGGGCTGCAGAGTAGAAATTAATATACATTATCGTAAAACACTTAAGAAAAATTGAAGACTTTTTAGCTCTGCATTGTCACAATCTATGATTCTAACAGACAGTTCATATGTAGCTGTGAAGGCCATCAATAAAATGTTCAGACTCCGGTAAAGTATTTGTAGTATGCGTGTTCATTCAATACTTACTTCTTCACGTGAGCTGAAATACTATTGATGGGGAGATTACAGCGATGTGGCAGCATGCGTTTTTCCTCTTTCTAAAGAAGAATGCAAATGAGTTGTTCGACAAAGAAAACAAGTACAAGAAATTGAATGTGAAAACCTGTTAAGCACGCTGCAATAAAGGAGGGAAACCAAAGTGCTGTTAACCAAAATATTCTGGAGGTTGGGGTGGCTATCGTTGTCCATCCTTCTCTTTCCGATAATTTCTAAGAAGAACTTCAGTTTCTTTTCTAGGAAGTTTTCTTACAAGAAGACGATCAATTCCGCTTTTTAGCTCCTCCCCCGCCGCGTTGATTGGTTCATAATCGATCGTGGGCGTGTCGAGCTGTACGAGCGGCAGCGGAGGGGAATGCAGTTCGTTACTTGCGCACCTCACGTTTCCCTAAAAATGCTCGTCCACCCCTCCGCCGCAGTAAAAATCACAAAATGTAGATAGCTAAAAAGAATAACACGTAGGCCATTCAACGTATTGGTTGCGTTTTTATGAGACACAATATCCAGTTCGCCTCGTAGCATTTTGGCGCTGCTATCACGCAAGCCGTTTTCATCTTTTGTACTTTTTTTTAATTCTACGTCACAGTGGAGGGTGGGGCTGAGGGGAAAGAGTGCTGAAGCTTTTCCGAGTTGAAAAATGTAAAAAGATCCGTTGAGCCGCGGCCTTGCACGAAGACACCAGTCACGAGGGAATGAGTTCGTTTTCTGTCTTTTTCTGAGGCTTTCTTCGCTTCTTAAACAGACATAAGCCTTTCAAAGCATCTCCTTCTCCTCTCATCTCGTCTCTTCATCACAGAGCTTCGAGTTTCACACGACAGAAAAAGAATAAGGTAAGCAAACTATTTCTCAACGTAATTTGCACAGTGCTCTTGCAACAAGCTCGCTGGTTAGCTGGCAGATCCAGGACTGCTGCTGCTGCTTGCAGCATCCTTTCCCCCTTGGCTGAAGCCACCCCTTTTCTGCATGAACAAGAAACAAACACGTCTCGGATCTTCTGTGGGAAACATCTAACTTGGTCCAGCTACTCAGATCCAGCTTGACTTGTAAATAGAATAACGTGAGGAAAAGACAGGTTTCTGGTGAATATCTTAAAACTTACTGCCCTCAGATTCTATTGTGTTTTGTGTATAAGCAATCCCCATAAAACCAAGTTCCGTATAAAGAAAAACGTACAATTCTCTCCCTCCTTTCCTTTCTTAAATCCCGAGCAAGGGCTGTTTAAATGCATGAGAAAAATGATAGCTTATGTGATGTGGCGTGGCCTGTGTCAGCTGTTGTGCGAGTTTAAGATGGTCGTTATTTGAAAGGTTAATGGCATATGCGAGCCTCGCTCTGTTTTCTGCACAGACTTCGATATAATTTTAAGACTTTTCCCAAGTAGTCTTGATTCTGCAAAGGTTGCGTGCTGAGTGTCTGTATGTGTGTGTTCTTCTGTTATCATTGTGAGCCAAGCAAAGTGGTAATCACCTTATCTGTGCTGAGTACCGCGTCTCACAATACTGAGACGGAGGGGGTGGCAGGGGGTGTTTGCAGGAGACGAGCTCCTTAATTAGCGTGGGCTCCCCCGGAATCAAGATGGCGTCGCGTCGCGGTGGTGATGGTGGAGGGCGAGGCGGTAGAAGGTGGGTTTTCTTGGATCGATAGCAGCGTCGGCTGGAGTGTTCCGTCCTGCTGTGTGCCAAGGAGCTTGCTTCTCGTATATGCCACATAATGGATAGACTGGTGTTACATCGTCGGGATAAGCAAACAAAGGCTGGGGGCTTAAAGTTGTATAGCAAAAGGGTGTCTTATGGTTATTGCTTAATGTAAACTGACGTAGGATGAAACGATGGTAACTCAGTATTTGCTTATGGTATCGGTAGATTAGCACACGTGACGAATAGAGGGGTGTGAGGTGAACACAGTGTTCTGGGATGTTATGCCGTGCAGTCTGGTAGATATTTAAACTTATCAACTTTTCGGAAGAAGGTGATGTAATTTTATACCAAACTACACGGCGTCTTATGCAGAAAGACAACATTGTTCTTAACAACCGCTGTGATAACCTCAAATCTCACATTATGTGAAATATCTGTCCATTTGAAACGTAGTATTTTCCTTGTTGCACTTACAGGACCTAAATTTAGGCTACATCGTGTTGAAGGAATTTTGAGGGTTTGGCTGTTCACGTGTCGAAGTGGCTGCTATAAAGAATTTAAATTATGCGACTGGGAAATTTTAAATTTAATGTCGCCGTAGGTTTCAGCTTGTTTTTAGGCACACTGTTACCTACTGCGCCTTGTTAATACAAGGATAGAATTGCCAAAATAAGTTCATAATACCCTAAAACCATACAGAATATTTTCAAATTGTGACGCTAGAAAAATTATTGTAACAGAGAGAAGGCCCAGACTGGTTCAGCGCTTACATCGGGCTTCCGCGGCGTCGTATAATGAAAACCCTGTTGTTATGTCTGTAGGCTACACATATGTAAAGTTAGGTGAGTAAAATATTAACCTGTCTTTACGTCTTGGTCTTGTTGGTTGTGATGTATTGTAGTGTTGAGCTGGATGAAGACGTTTCGGAGGGACCTGTTCTCACAACCCAGAAGAGATAATGTGAACATTTACAGCCGTAGCAAGGAGAGGGCTTATTTAGGGTAGAGCGAACTAATCCTATTTCTAAATTCTGACTAAACTGATTCTACAGAACAGACTTCTTTATGAATTTTCTGTTTTCTTTCGATACGCTCATTTTATGTATAAACAAATATTATAAATATATATAGTTCTAGAATATTTGCCAGGGAGTCGTCACAGTTTCTGTAGAGGCTCACTGGCGACGGACTGTTAAAGAGTTTTCAGTTTTAGGTTTATGAAATTTGTTCCAATAAATAATTTCTAGCGGTACGGCTTATAGCAACGAATTTGAATCTGAGCACAAAATGCAACTTTAAATAAGCAACGTGCTCTAAAATGAATTATCTGTATTTTGAACCAACCCTAATTTGGATAGTTAGACAGAAACGGCAGTTTCAGTAGCGGACTTGAAGTTCTGTGTCTTAATATTGTGATATGAAGAGAGTAACGTTGTTAATTCCAAGTTTTGGGTGACAGGCCTAGTGCTTTATGAGGTGCTCTGCAGTAGATGGTGCATTAGTAAGGACTGACTTATGAGTTGCGATCGTGGAAGTATAGGAAATCATTTGATTAATTAGGCCTACGTAACACACAGCATAAGATCGACATACAACATCACCACTTTGTGTGCACACTATGTCTAGTATCGTTATTTGCAAGTCTGTTTTATTTGTACCCAAAGAATTCTTAGACCTGTTCGAAGAAATTCGTACAATTATTAGTTTTGACAAAGGCAGTAAGTATGGAGTAAGCAGTGGCGCTGCAGATCGATTGCAGACCTGTTAGTTCGAAAGCGACACAAGACACAAGGCATAACAGATTTATGACAATTTTACTCTCTCACTGGCCGTACAAATTCTTCTCTTATTAGGGCTACTTGAGAAACGAGCTGTAACGCCACGTTAATGGCCAATCGTGGGTCGTTTCTGCTTATGTATTGTTTTATCAGAATTTTATATTTGTGCATATTATGGAACGTAGCCTTTTAAGGTGAAACAAAAACTGTGATAACAAAATTAATTGCAATGTTAATTTGTTTCCTCATTAATACAACCCTGTAAATGATTGCATATTCTTTATTCACCACGTGAGCTACCGCATGTTTCGGCCACAGTTGCGGCAATCATCGGATTTAGTATCTATTTTGTTGGTGTGATAGGCATACATAACCATAAGTGTTGTACCTAAAATACCACGCTTATGCAACAGCAGGAGCAGAGAAATAACAACAACAACAAAATCAACAATAACAACAACACCATAACACGGTTATATCAATTTTACAGTATAATCGGTCGTAATAAACATTGGCTACATCTTTACTGTAAAATTCGTTTATTTACAGATTTATGTTAGTAAGATTTGGGGAAAACTTATGTAATTGTGAATCAGTTCGCCGGGAAGACAGCTTTAAATTTCTGCATAGATCTAAATCGGCTTAGCTTCTATCTTGCTTGTAAAATTTATTTAGTGACGGTACAGATTATGCAACTTCACAAACACAGGGTGGTGTCTTGGGCAGAACACCCTTACTGCAAAACCTAAATACAGCAGACGCTGCTTACTTACATTCAGGCCACACTAAAAGGCTACGCACATTTAGAACACAAGAAATACAGGATTAGGCCTAAATTTCGCCAGACAGGAACAGTGCCACAAATCGGTTAGAAAATTTCGTTGCGTGGTTCCAAATTTAAAATGTGTATTTGAAACAACATAACAATATACATAAACAAATACACACACACACACACACACATATATATATATATATATATACAAATACATACATAAAGGTAATACAGATTACAATGTTCAATTTAAATACGCTGGAACGTACAACGAAAATAGACCTAGGCTTATAAGTTATACCAAACTCGACTATGGACCTAACATGCATGTGGACGCTAGAATGAAATTCTCGAAATACAAGCTTGCAATAGGAAACTGAAATTTTGGAAACAGTTTGCCATAATACAAAGGCAAGATTTGTAACTGGCAGCTTCTGTCTGGAAATGGTTTTGAAGTAAAGTGCAGTACGATAAAACGAATCAGAATAAAACTGTGATTTATTTTGTATTGGTCCGTTTAAGAAGTGGGCTGTAATTTCTGCGAAGTGGCTATTGAAATACGAGATATAAAATTTTGAGCACAATGCATGTTAAATTCGGTACATTTCCAGTGCAAAACATTACAGAAATTCGTTTTCGTCTTCTAGAAAACATAGTGCAAACCTAGTTTTATTGTACTGTAGTCTGAGGAGCGTTTAAAGGACGAAACCTCCCAACTACAGACATCACCCTGTAGAGAATGTACTGAATGTTGCAAAGTGCGGAATATCGTTCCTTTACTTTTTGTTTCTCTGCTTCGTTTGGTTTGTTTCTTTTCTATATGCTTGTGGCGGTGAGTGTGCATATGAGAGTTTAGTAGGTTGGTACATAGGTACCAACATTTCGATTGAAAATACTGTGTCCGTCTTCAGGGTGTATTTCTTGGTAACATAATGCGTGGTGTTGAATCCCAGAAAAAGCAATTCAAAAACGTTTTTTGTCAGGATTATCCATCTAATATCAGTCCATGGTTACGTCTTTAAAGTAAAATAATTTGTAGTTTAGACCTTCATTGTGTGAGATTTGTTGCAGTCCCACTTTCATTCCGTTTTGTACTTACATTCTAATGGCATGTATTTCCTTGAATTACAAGAAGTCCGACAGTTGTAAACAGATTTTAAACAAGACGTTACAGAAGGTTGTCTTCTTCTAGGTTGTGACGCCGTGTAGTTTGGTAAAATTTAGGGGCTTTTAAAGGGACGTACTACCCAAGTCTTGACGGTAGAGGGACGCAGGTATTTCCGAGAAACATTGGTGTTTCCACAGCTATCCGGCGTCATACCTCAGAAGACTGCAGCCCTCACAGTGAGAGTTGTGTCAACTTAAGGACTGGCAAAATATTGCAATTTTATTGGGGAGGGGGGGGGGAGATATGTTCCAAAATGACATAGATATGGGGCTGTTAATTTCCTTCGGTAACGTGGAGTGTCTAGACGAAAAACTGGAAGACAGAGGATTCCTGGATCAGTTTTTAACAAGGGCAGAGTTTGTTGTCTTCTACTCCCTGTCCAGACCCACTATGTGGGCCAAACAGCTTCCTATCAAAAGGTCATTAGGGGGTTCTTTCTCAGGAGACAAGGCGGTCTAAGCATGTTGTTTACTTTCCACCTAGTCTCGAGGTTAAGAATAAGTGGAAATTTCCTCCCTTCTCCCATACGTCTTCATACGCTTCGTTAAGAAGGACATAAATAGCAGACTTTTATTTCTTATGCCCATATTTTATGGCATATTTTCAGCAGTGCGTTTGGCCCCAGATGTGTTTGAACTTAGATCCTACATCACACTTAACGAGGACAGTGACGGGTAGGCCTAAAGAGACTCTTTGGAATAAGTTATTTGTAGCTGCTGCCTTGGTTGTGTGCAGCTCTGCTGACTGGTCAGCACAAAAGTGACCTTGTGTTCAGCATTTAGCCTTTTGTGGTCAACTGCGGGAAACTGAATCATGCTCCTAAGAATTATAACTGCTTTTATATAAGATGAAGGATAGTGCATTATACCCCTTGAATGCTTCAAGCGGTAAGTATACGTACCGTCTTATCTTACGTTAAGAAACTATGAATTTTACTGCAGAGTGTTTATAGGTCTGTGTGTTTCTAATAACGACTGCAACAGACTGTCATTTGTACATGAAAAATATTAGATTAGTGCTATTTATACAGGTTAGGGACCATGTTCTCTGTGACGTATAACCTGAGTGGTTATCTACAAATTAGACGAACTTGACTCTCCAAAGTTTTAAGTCTGTTGCAAGAAAGGCACACTAGCAGATGAAAGAGCAGAGTGCCTGTTCACTACATTACTGTAAATGGTCTGGTTTTGGGGTTCGATACCTACCAGTTCGAACGTAGACCTGCAGTGAGGCAGAGGTTATAATACGGTCATGCGCACTCTGTATTTAACATGAACCCTTCCGCCCCTTCACGATACGTGAAGAAGTCAGAGACATGGCTTGTGGAGGGAGAGGGAGGAGAAGTCCGATGTTTAAGAAATTTTTGAACGTGAGCGCGGTTATGAACTTTTCTGAAGCCACAGAATTCATTACCATAAAATAACCTTTGGGAGTGGTTATCAAATTATACGTTTCTGGATTGAAGACTTTAAAAGGGGTGCGTTCTATTTACAGCAGTGGCACTCGTAGTGTCTGATGATGCACTGCTTTATTGTGTCCTGTGTAATTAGTACTTCATTTAGTTCTTATTAATTAACCCTGGGCATTACAGTGATTATTTTATGTACCAGCAGCTTAACTCTAAATTATTCTACGTACTTACCGCACTGTATGTTTATGTATTTGGTATGAATCCCATAACAAACAGCGGTTATTTATCAATAGTAAATCACGAATTGATTGGGTTTTTAATAGCAGAGCCGGAATGTGTTTACTGCGTGGTACCAACTGACTCTCTTTAAATATAATTCATGTTTTTCTTAGTCTTTAAACAGTCAGCCATTTGCGTACCGAAATTGATATAGGCCCTACATTACATATAAGGATTCAGTTCAAATCTCATGCTTCTCAGGCACAACCTACGCACACTTCAGGGACAATTTTATTACATGGTAACAAGTTTCGACTCTGAATTCCGGCCATCATAGGACTGTGATACTAACTGAATGCCGTAAGTTGAAGATCCAACTTGTGGTATTTAGTTCGTGCGTGCATTCATATTATTGTATGACGGCCTGATGATGGCCCGAGTTCAGGGCCGAAACTTGTTACCACCTAATAAAATTTTCCATATAGTGTGTCTGGGTTACGGCTGCAAGTACTGGTAGATATTGTGGTTGTTACATCAACGGGAATGTTTCATAAATGATGCTTCTATTAGAAAAGTGAATTGGTTTATGCTGTATAAGGAAACATTTGGTATTTCTTTTTGTCACTCGTAAGAAATTCCTGAACAGAACTGACACTGTGTGAACAAAATGGGGAAATTCTAATGTCCAACCTCGCCTTATATATACTAGCCACTAGGCTGTACACAGTGGTTCCAACCACTGCCGTGCGGCACAATATTGTTTCGTGAGGGTTTGAGTAGGATTATGGAGTAAAGCTAAATGCCATATGCTTAAGAAAGGGGGTGGAGATTCGACAAAGTCTTTGCTCAACTAAACGGACACCGTTTTTTATGAAGCCTGAAAACGAATGAAGTCAAGTTGCTTATCTCCTTAAAATTGATGACTTTATTGATATTTTTATTACCTTTTTGCTGTACAATGCTCTTTTAAAATTATAGTTTATAAAAATTAAATTTTGTTTTCTTCTGGGTCTGAATTTTATATGCCGACGTTTCGGAACACTCTGTCTGTTCCATCTTCATAGGTCTATGAAGGTGGAACAGACAGGGTGTTCCGAAACGTCGGTATATAAAATTCAGACGTCGAGGAATTGCCCGGAAGAAAGCACAGAACTTTCAGAACACGGGGAAAGTTTGAAATCAAGAAAAAAAGAAATTGTTTTGAAATAGACTTGCTGCAATTATTATATAAATTTGGGTTTCTATTTAATTTTATTGTGCCGCCGAAAAGGCGGCTGTCCCGAATGTGGTGCAAGTATTTGAGAACATTTAGTGTAAGGCATTACCTGAAATACTGAATCACACTTGACAACAGTGAACATTTCATATCGAATGACTGTACAATCAACTGAATGTCATTACAGCTATTTCACTTACATTTTAGACCAAGTGTCCATCCCTGTGGCACTGAATGGCTCTGCTTTGTCTGCAGATAAGAAGTAGAAATATATTAACTTTTTCCACGTACATTTTCAAAATTGTTCTTTTACTCCAAGGAAAAACTGACAGTCTATATTCCAGATGATTTTTAAGACCTAATCTTATATGAAGTGACTTTGTGCATTTCTGTAGGTGGTTACTATAAATTCGGAGGAAACTTCCGCCTCCATCTTCGGGGTAGAACATTTATAATATAAATTTGGTGGCGTAAGATCCCTTTTAAATGTTGGTACTATCTAACGAACTAAGTGCAATGGCATTCTTGAAGATTTGTAGTAGTTAACTTTTCTAACATACAAATCTTATTTATTAGATATGGATTCTCTTATTCGCCATAGATAATAAATTTTATACTAATTTAACACCTTTTATAATGAGATTTAGAAGTGTATTTCAGGGCTGACCCGCTTATGTCCCATTTCCTTCAAATATCTGGTTATCGGATTTGTGTCATCTTTTAAACATACAGGTTTGGCAGATGGGTCGGCATTCTTGAAACCAAAGTGAAGGGTGTAGTGTCTAGTTGTCAAAATCTTGCAATGAAAGCAGTAAATTTACTCTTCACCTAAACCTACTCTTCTTGGGCGAATGCCGACCTTATGTAATATAAGAATGTATTGACAGTAATAGAAACATGTACAAAAGAAACGGGTTTCTTCTTCACTAACTCTAGTTGCACTGTTGGTTAACCTGAACGGATGCTTCTTCATTTACAGATAAAGGGCAGGCTATCACATGGGACACTTCTGTCCTATTTCGGAAGGATTCAATTACAGCTACCCTGTCAATGGCACCAGTATCTTGTTCTTAGCGAATTCCATACCAGTATGAATAGTAAAGGTACTAATATGTCTCCAGTAGCATGACGAATCTTCTCAACATTGCTATATACAGTCTATTTGATAGCCCGATGTGCTAATATCAACCCCGACTCTACGCTTGCATCTTTAGAGTGGTCTCATAACTTTCCGATCGAAGGGCAGTTTGAATTGTCAGTTCTGCTTTACAATACAAGTGCCTCCATCTGACATGACTTTGCGCTGATCTCGTTAGTAAATATTCGCGAAGGGCGCAGAAATACTTTCTATGTTTCAAGGTCATTCTTTATATTTTCTGTGATTCCCCCTCCCCCCACCTGAACAGAAGCTTAAGAAATTGTAGCTGAGTTTAGATGCAAAGCTAAACTCCGGTAAGGTCATGACGGAAACAGTTTGGCCTATTTAATCGATATTAGTTTAGAGTCAGTTAAAAACATGACAAGGAAACGTAAATAAACAACATGATTAAACACAAGGAGAATAGCGTAAATGAAACGCTTGTGTTTCCGAAATATGCAGAATCTCAGACATGATGTCTTTCACTAACGTAGAGCGGCCACTTCAACAATAGATACCCAAACTGTAAACATGAAAAGCTTTTCGCTAGTAATCCAGGCTAACACGACAAGAAACCGAATGCTTCCATCTCTTATGCCGAATCAGATCTTGCGCATTGCAGACCTTGATATCGGATTTGCTCTTTGTCTGACGTAACTTCTATCGTCCTGCTTCCCCGAAGAAAAAGTCATCGAGCAGTCATGTCTGTTTCCCCGGTGACCAATTTGTAAGGCGGAAGTTTCTGGGCCCTGAAGCTGTACAGGTCATAGATGTAGGCTATCGCAGCAGCACCAAAATCATTTATCTGGCCGATTTTACTGTATTTTGCATGCCTATTGTCACCCTGAGATTTTTCTTCCAAAATTAGCTACCTCTTTCAGTGACGTGACTTCGTGAGTTGTCACTGAATGGTGAGAGTCTGCTGCCTGTCACTTTATACGCTGTTTTTACCTTGACAAGAGAATTGTCTCCGAAACGCTGGTAGATTTATACCAGCATACAAGGTGCCATGTCTCTTCACCTCACTGAAAAACTAGAAATCTCACACCCTTCCATTGATATACACGTACAAAGCGAGCGGTAGTGAGCTGATGTTGTTATTAGTAGATACAACATGGAATATAGGAGATTAATCGTAAATCATTTGAGAGTTACCTTAGTAAGCGTTAGTGCGTGTTAGTGTGAATGTTGGCTTCATATTTACTCTTGACTTGCTGAAGAATTTTACCCGGTGTTTGTGGATATGAAATTTGATTTTCATAGCAAGAGATATCGTAGAATGGTTATTTAGAGAAAAGGATCTTGAAAAGTATATGTGGACCTAACAGAGAAGAAGGAAGAGCAAATTATTTCTTTTAAAACCATTTTAATATTATCATCCCATCTACGCTTAGATATTCCAAGTAAGCTCGTTCCCTTTGTTGCCCCTTCCACAAGTCTGCATGCGTTTCTCTTCCAGCCAATAAGTAAGAAATGCTTCACCCTTCTCATTGTCCTAGATTTGCTCACCCCAGTATGTCTGGTGGGGGTGCAAATTGGTGTGGGTGTTGATTATGCTATTCGCCTTTGCCTCCTGTTACTTCCTTCCAAATAGTTTCCAGAGTGTCCTGTTTCCGAACACTCGGTGTATACCCTTGTCTTCATGCGGGAAAAACAAGATTCACACCAATGTCAAAGAAGAGAAAAAGTTGTGGTTCTGTATTCTATAATCGTTATGAATGTAGATTGCAAAGGAGAGACAAAAGATTCTGTACAGAATGGTTGTAAGCTTGTTCGGAATTTATTTTAACCTTAATTTCTTCCAGCATGGAATATGGTCTTGTTACTTTCCTTCCTAAATGTCTGAAACTAGCCACATTTTCCGCGAGTTTTTAAGTGACAAAACATATATTTTACTGTATATGTCAACCATATCAATATATAGGGACCTTTTCGTTTTCTGTAAAGACTGTAGACCATTTTTTGGATTTCCATCAGCGTAAACTACGACAGTGAAGAGAGAACGGGTCTCGGAAACTGTCGTTTTTATTCTAATGTTAACGTGGCTAATCGTCTGATAGGATTTAGTGCATTAATAACATTAGATATTGTAAGTTTGTGTCCAGAACTGCCATTACTTAACCAAGTCTCTCACAACTGTCTTTTTTGTATATCGTGTGAATCACAAAGTGTGCCACCGTGCTCTCATAGCCCTGCGTTCTTGTGTAGAAAAGGTTAGACTCATTTTAGTCAATGTAGGTCACGTGAGAATTCCGACGTTTGTTTAAAAGCGGTTTGCTTCATTTGAATGAACAGCAACCAGCTTTTCGCGCCAAAGCGCCGCCCTTTAAATGAATTACCTGCAGCCTCAATAAATAAAGAACTTCGCGCACAGATATGTGGGATGAACGCATGCCTCTTGCACATGCGCATAAGCTTTTTATAACATTTAATCTCACAATTCGTATTTCAGGTGCAGCCGTACATGTGCTTCGATACGAAAAAGAAATATTTGCGCAACAGCGGCCTTCAGGAAAGAAGGAGAGGGCAAGCGTAACGCTTTTAGGCCTACGAGGGCTTGCAAAAGAGATACCGGTCTCTTCGTACGGACGTGTAGAATACGTCCGTGATCTCGAACTTACAGCAAGCCAAATGGTAATGCAACATGTTGGCATGTTGAAACTCCATACGTGGTGTTTGTTGCCATCGCCCTAACTCCATACAAAATTATGACATAGTGAAAGTGGATTACTGCTGTTTGCGCAGTTTTGTGTTGTATCGAGTTCATGGCATTGTTTCTGACGAAAGCTATATTAAAATGTTACAAAAATGTCAAAGGGCTTTATAATTTATTCTCTGAAGTCGAAGGCAGCATGTTCTCTCCTAACATTGATACTGTCCGATGACATGACACGCTATCAAGGTCCTGAGCGGAATAATCCGTATAAACACCTTCGTAAATACTCAAATTTTACTTTGTAAGTTAGTATATTCTGTGTAGTTCTACGTTGGAATCATGTAATTTGCAGATTTTAGAGAATGCTCAGCTAGAAAAGTGAGGTATATGAACAGGTCTTGGAATAAATGGCAGTGAAATATTAAAATGATCTTTAACAATCTAACCGCAGTGATCTTGAAATTACGCCTAGCGGTCCGCTATGTCTTGTGTACGGAATTGTCCTGAATGCAGCTCTGTAGTTTTAAACAAGTCAGACAATTCAGGTGACACAAAAATGTGGATACATTAACATGAGAATTGTTTATTGCTTTTTATTTTTTATTTATTAGAGACGCAAACAGAGCTGCAAGCAGCAGTTATATTAATGAAATGTAGTTTATATTTTTTCCTTTTTATGAAATCTGACTTAGACACTCACATTTGCAGCAGCAGTATCTACTATATAGGCCTAAATATCTTGAAAATCTTCTGTCCTGTTTGTCGTATTGCGTTAGGAAAAGAACAGCCAAAAAAGAGCCTGGGATTTCATGAGAACTGCCAGAACTATCGATAGACACTGCCATTGGATTTTCGTAACAGTATATCTACTACTACTACTACTACTACAGATACTACTACTGTTACTACTACTGCTGCTGCTGCTGATACTACTACTACTACTACTACTACTACTACCACCAGCACTACTACCACCACAACCTCTTATCTTCCATAGTAAATGATCTTAACGATGATGATGATGATAATGTTAATAATAATAATAATAATAATATTAATAATAATTCCATTTGTTTTCTGTTTGTAATAAGTGAAAATTAAATTGACGGCATTTATGGAGTTCAGGTGAAGATAAGAATACATTTCTTACGAGAATGATGAAATGGAATGCAGATCGTAGGAACGAAGAAATATTGGAAGGTGGGAAAGAAGGTGGTCTGAACAGCCGTTACAGAGTTTCGATGCAGGTACTGTAGGCCCAAATATTCACAACGCAGAAGAAGAAGAAGTAGAATACGAAGGGCAAGGTGAATGTGGCTTCTTGCTTGCGTCGCAAGTGATCGCAAGGCACAGGAAGACAGTCCACGCCTGGAGTCGGACTCTGCCGCCCTTTCGTTCCGTCTGTGAACGGCCAAAACGGTCTGTGTGTTACGCCTTGCTATGCGTCAGCATGCAGAAACCGAAGTCAGGCAGTTGGCAGTACCGGCGACAAAGCTGTGTCTCTCCGGCACTTTAACAGCGTCCTAGACGGACGATGCGAAGAACCAAAACGAGTAGCAACATGCTACTGGCACGTCTGTGTTTCTCTCCAAATAACTTTTCGAAAATACTCTATGAAAAAAATTAAAATTAATTTACCTATTATTTCAAAATTTTGAACATACAGAATTTTGAACATTTGCGGTATGTAACACGGAGTAGCTTGATAATTCACTACCAACATTTCGGAGGAAACTGCCACTTCCATTTTCAAGGCAGAAAATTTAGTTGCGAGTGGAACAGATCATAGGGAAATATATTGTAAACTTTTAATTTTTAAAAGTTCAAATGACTTACCTACTCCGGTTTATGTGAGGTTTCTGGTTAAAAAGCGGCTATTAATTGGAATTTGTTCTGTAGTTCTGAAGTACGCACGGACGTTTCGGAATAAAGTCTTTGGAGAAAATTTCGCTTTTCTTTATCCGTTTCCTTCTTCGGGCGTGACATCTTAGTGAACACGGCAAGTGCGTGATTTGAGGCTGTCGCCGGGATGTAAATGACATCTGCGCTCTTCTGGGATTTTACGCAGCGTCGAAGGGTAATTGAGTGGCGACGTTTCGGCCCCACTTTCAAGGGTCAAGCAGTCCGAGAATGATTCTTAGTGAACTTCTTGATTCTTGCAGATGGGACAGATAGGTTGTTCCGAAACGTCTGAAACTAACTACCTCTCTACGCTGCGTAAAATCCCAAAACAGCGCAGATCAGCATGGGAAGTTATTACGAAATTTCCTTCGTACTTTTTCGATATGTTTGGTAGCGACGGGTACAAATTGTGCTAATGTTTGGGGATGCGATTCGAATTCTGGTCTCACTTATCGTTGGAGTGGCGGTACCGCTGAGTTGGGCGAGTTGCTTTAGAGTTGCCATCATGTACTGCTATAATTATGCTGTAAAAGGCACACATTTAATTTCTTGTGGTCTTGATGTTAGGCCACTGCATGAAAATCGTGTTCCTGCAAACAAGAGTATCTCAGTCAACATTCTTATTTACTGAACTAACCGGTTTACAGAAAGTTTGTATCTTATAAGAAGTAGAATGTTTTACCTTATGTAAATGTCATTCCTCTCGTAAAGTCAAAGTTACACACATCTTCACGGAGGCAAGCGATGGTACAGTTGGTTGAGAGTCTGGGCCACAAGGTAGATGGTCGCGGGATCGTTTCCCGATTATTCATTGACTAATCCTTCCGGCCGCTGTATGGTCCTGGCTGTCGACTCGACTTCTAACAGAAATCAGTACCAATGTTATCTACTGGGGACTAAAAGCGGACGATGCACAGGGCTGACAACCTTCACGTGCCGAGTGTCTGGAAACCTGGAAGCCTCAACTTCCTGGAACCTCAGGGCCTGTCAAGGTTTTTGCATATTTTCTTAGTGAAAAGGAAAGCAATTATGTCCTAGCTGACGAACGGTTGTTTCTGCTAGTAATTTATAATCTTCATGATATCCTTCAATACTTTCCACAGTTGTGTAACTGTAAATTAAAATCGTATGAACTTTTAAAATGCGCGGCATTTGTACAGATTGGGAAAAGTTAGACTCTTGACTGGAATACATGGGAAGAGATTAAAACTCCTTTGAACGAAACAATCTATGAAATAAAGTGCAAATAAATACGGTTAAAGAAAGTCAAGGAAAAGTAAATTGAAACACGTTCCTTCTTATAAAGTGACCATCTCCCGTTCTTCTGGTCTTTCTCTTTTATGCGCTATTTTTGTGCCAAAACACATAGAGGTCCGAACCTCTTCTTTCTTCTTCCTGTCTCTCTCATTCACTTGCCCCACTCTCTGTGGTATAAATGTTCTGTTTCTTTCTCTCACTGCTCTGTTATTCACTTTGCGCCTTTCACCCCCGCACGCTGCTTCACACCAACTGTACGCCTACAAACTTATTCTTTCATCACACACATTTTATCGGTATGTGGACACAACTTGATACTCCTGTCGTTGCTCTGCAATGTGATTTTCATTCGGATTCTTTCATATCAAACTGTTTCGAATATTGCCGACTTTAGGCCTCATTACACAATTATTGTAAGGTCTGGTGTTTTCGCGACAGTCAGTTATTAGGCCGCGGCCTGCTGAGATACAGGCAGACCTTTTGGAGGAACAACCCCTCTTTATCTGCGAAGGTAAGGTCATTACTTCAAGTGGGGGCAGCAAAAGTCACGTACATTTTTGTAAATTCCAAGTAATACCTCATCATATACCTGAAATTACAGACTTGACTAATCCATTAAGATTACAAATCTCTTAAACCTATTTAAGTAAAGCTAGTATCTTACTAAGATAAGCGAAACAGACTGTTGGGATTAGGAAATAGCGCCCAGCAGAGTATAACACAGTTTTCCAAATTAATTTTTTTCATGAAAATTTTGCAATATTTTTTACCGAACCCTTCATAGGTTGCATGCAATGTATGAAGCTGAAAAGATAGTTCGGAGATAAGTCAAGACGACTTGAACAGAGAGATTTTTTGGAACTTTTGTGTCTCATGTATTGAAATATAGTACAGTATTTTCTGGAAGCAGGATCAGTACCCATCTTCAGGCTCGTGCTTTCACAACTGTCACTAATTGATAATTATTGACATTTAATTTAAACCCGGCCTCAAGTTTTGGAGGGAGTAAGCCTGAAGATGAGGACCGAGCCAGTTTTGGAAGCACAGTGTGTTATATTTCAATAACACGATGATGAAATCCCTAAAAATCTATGAGTTCCAATGTCTTATATCATCGTAAGAACCCTGTGAGAAAGTGAGAAAGATAAATAAATAATAACTGAAAAAATACATAAACGTTAAAATACAAGAACAAGAAATCGTTGTATTATTTATTGAGTGTGTGTGTGTGTGTGTGTTTAGGTACTTACTTACTCCATGGTGCAGAGTCCTTCTTGAGAAGCTAACTGGTTTGCAGCTAGTCAAGAAATTCCTCGCATTTCACGAAACCCGAAGGTTCATTACCGCACTCACAAGCGTCCGCCACCTGTCTCTATCCTGGGCCAGCCCAGTCCAGTCCATATACCCACATCCCACCTCCTGGAGATCCATTCTAATATTATCCACCCATCTACGGCTAGGTCTCCCCAGTGGTCTCCTACCCTCCGGTTTTCCCACTAAGACCCTATACACTCCCCTCTCCTCACCCATACGTGCCACATGCCCAGCCCATCTCACTCTTCTCGATTTTATCACACGCACAATATTGAGTGAGGAGTACAAAGCAATAGAATTTTGATTTGTTAAAGTTGTTCCCAAATATTTAAACTCTTCCACCCTCTCGAAGGTACTATTATCAATCCTCACACTGTGAATTCGTCCTATATTCTGATCTCGAGACAGTATATATATATTTAGCAGGTTGTTCGACGTTTCCACATCTTCCTGCGCCCATTTGACAAGTATCTTATCTTTATCTTCCATTTGTCTCTGTCTTTCCAGTGTTCTTCCATTAATCCCTTTTCTCCCATCAGTCCTCTAATCCCTTCCGCCCAGGTAGCTTTAGGTCTACTTCGTTTTCTTCTTCCTGGTTGGCTCCATTTCATAACGTTTTTGGTAATCTCCCCTCTTCCATTCTCTGAATATATCCATACCATTTCAGTTGTTGAGTCTTAATATCGTCTAAAAGACACCTTGTTAAATTCATTTTTTGTTTAATAATTGTGTTCCTAATTTTTTCCTTCATGGAAATTCGAGCTGAGCGTCGCCAAAAGCCCATTTCTGTGGAATTCAGTTTTGCTACCGTTTTTGTTTTTAAACACAATCTTTCTGCTGCTTATGTAATTGTACTTTTAACTGTTGCATGATAAATGTGAGTCTTTATATATATATATATATATATATATAGAGAGAGAGAGAGAGAGAGAGAGAGACAAAACTTACAATTTCCTACTCGCGAAAAATGAAGACATTTTGGCGAAAATTTTAAAATTATGCACCCAATGCCCTATGATTAATATATCAAAAAACACTTAACAAATAACTTTTCCGAATATGCTTATTCATATGTTCTAGCCCTGTATAATTTACTCATACCAAAATTCGAACACATAGGTCTAAAGCAAGTACATAAGGTACACACATAACAACATATTTACGAACCAACGTACAAATGCAGTGTTTCTTGCACAAGATGCACTCAGCCTTCACGTAACAGAAAGAACTGCCTGCTGTTGTCTAAGGACAAGGTGGCCTTATTCAGGTAGCTTAGAGTGCGAGGTTCTTGCATGAATATTTGGGTCGGTAATGTGGTCAAACTTTAGTAGAGATATTTTTTCTCTGATGCTTGTAACTGTGTTACTTGGTGTGTACCATTTCATTACCATTATTATTATTACAACAGTTTATAAATTTCATGAGAGTGTTAAGCTATCAATGAATTGCCTTATTTTTGTTGATAAACGATGTGTTTTGTTCTTTTTGTTACTTTTTGTTCATGTAGTTATGTCGTATCCGTATGTTTGTACTGTATGCATATTGGTCTTTGTGCTGGCTTTATAATTGTCCTGTGTGATGTTAAGTCAGCATAGAAACAAACAAATATTGAAAGTAATAATAATAATAATAATAATAATAATTGGCATCTTCTTATTTATCATCATAATCATAATCATAATCATAACTGCATTATTTGTAATTTTCTGATACAGGCATTCAACAGCGTAATGTGTTTTTTTTATACATCTGGTCTCCCTTTTCACTGGTCTCTACAATTTCCCTTATTTTCATTGAAGAAATTGTTAAATAAATACAAATTCTATGTAGCTTCATTTCCACTAAATTTCTTAGTATGCCTTATAATAATTTTATGTATTCTCTGCTTTGGTAATAGATGTAGTAATAATGTGTAATTTAATTTCTACTGGTCAACTGAAGTCTTTAAAGACAGAAATTAATTTAAATTCTCTCTAAAGGTACAGTTCTTAATCTAAAGGAAACGTTCACAACCTCCATCCGAAGGCCAGTCACTTAAATTTGTGTGGGAAAATAATGGCTGTTTATTGTGAGAATGACATGAACAAGGAATACAATTAGTGGGCAAAATGCAGCGTATCTGATTTCTTGATATTTATAATACCAAATCACTGTTAAATTTCTGATCTACTTACATATATTTTATTTTGGGTTTTGCCCTTTAACTTTGATAAGTTTCCGTTCTTTCCCCAGACTGAAATATTTGGTGTTATGAAGCACTTAAATATTAATATTGTGTTTTGAGTGTTTGAATTTGTTATTGGTTGTTGTTCGTAAATTGTTATATAACTAGTTGTATACATTTATTATAGCCGATATCAGTCTGTTTTCAGTGCTTGCCCAAAATTATCTTCTTTTGTTACTGTCAATTGGTTAAATACCTACTTTAAATTACTTCGCTAAAGCTAAGTGTTTTCTTTACTACCTGTTCTGAACATTTTACATTTTTCAGACACAAATTAAAAAATTCCCAACTTTACTAGGCTTGTGCTTTTAATTTTTAAATAGAGTTAAATTTTGTGTGTGATTTTTAAGCTTAATTTTATAAATTCCAGCACTAAATTTCGATTTTCTATTAACGTAGCTTATTACTCGCTGTATGCACACTTAAAATTAAGTGCCTTAAGTGAGTTCCACATTTTTCGAGCCGATATTGGCACACTAAGCTACATAATTTCAGGACCTTAAATTAAATTTCTGTAGTGTTTTTCTTGCCTCATAATTTTGTATGCTTGCAGTGCTTTACTGATCAGTTTAGGAAATTGGATCTTTCACGAAGATGAGTTTTCCTCCAGTTGCATGAAGCGCGTATCAAATTTCTCAACTATCGCCAGCTGCTTCAAGAATTGAGATAGACACACACACACACACACACACACAAACACACGTACAAGGTCCATAAGATGATATCATAAGCCTCTATACTTTTAAAGGTAG
>Ga0123355_10002011_pt1 | contig 28743 bp, 24 predicted proteins | sample TergutEmb28metaG_3_FD_89872 | JGI IMG/M metagenome (GOLD analysis project Ga0123355, IMG submission 89872) | Embiratermes neotenicus P1 segment gut microbial communities from Petit-Saut dam, French Guiana - Emb289 P1 | ecosystem: Host-associated > Arthropoda: Insects > Digestive system > Gut ... | reverse complement strand
GCGGCTTCGGCACGGCTCGGTGCGGTCAGTTTCAGGGCGAACCCCTTCCTGCGTAATAAGTCGCGTCTGAAATCATTTCGCGCATCGTCGAAAACCGGCCTGAAGCCGCCGGTTCTCGCCTCGCGCTCAATTGTTTCAGACGGCGATTATTACCTGATGGCAAACACGTCCTTTGGCATAGAAGCAACTGCTTTGTTTCTCGGTTGCAGGGCAAGTATAACCCGGGCGTAATACCATGATATCCGGAACGGTTCTGAGAATTTTTCCTGGAATTTTTCCGGGAATTGTGCAGCCCCTAAATATTAAAAAACCGCGCGAATGCGCGGTTTTTTTGATGCTTCCGGGCGGTAAAATTTCGGGTGCAATTTCCGGAACGTTCGCTTACGCCCCTTGTTCGCTTTCAAGGGGGCGTTCACTATTCAAACCGCGAACGCTTACCTCGCCGGAGGACAGCGCGAGTTCTTCGCCGGTGTTTGTTCGCACAATAAGCCGCCCGATGTTGTCGATATTGAGGGCGGTGGCTTCGTACGGTTCGCCCGCTCCGCCCGCTTCGTGAATCGTGATTTTTTCGCCGAGATACATCAGGCGGGCGCGGTATTTTTCCAAAAAGTCGGGCGGCGTGTTCGAAATGCCGACACCGAGGTATTCCTCGCGAGGCGGTAAATGCGAAACGGAGGGGGACTCTGCGGGGAAATTTCGGACGTTAAGGCCTTGCATTCGGGTGATAATTTCAGCTGCAAGACGATTTCGCGAGATTTGCGGGCATTCATCGGCGAAAATTGCCCCTGCGATGCCTTTGATTTCATCCGGGAATCCGCCGGGCGGCTCGCGAAAATTTACTCCGATGCCTGTAACAATCCACGATATTTCGCCGCTTTCGAAGTCCGTTCCCGCTTCGTTTGAAATGCCGCAAATTTTCCGGTTGTTCAAAAAAATATCGTTCACCCATTTGATTTTCGGCGATTTTTCGCACACCGCTTCAATTGCTTCGCAAACCGCCACCGCCGCAAACGCCGTTACAAGGGTCGGCATTTCAAGCCGAATTTCCGGCGGTCGCAACACAAAACTCATGTAAATTCCGCATCCCGCCGGAGAAGCGAAGCTCTTGCCGTATCGCCCTTTGCCCGCCGTTTGTTCATCCGCCATAATGACAGTAAAATGCTCCGCGCCGGCAATCGCGGCTTGTTTCGCCAAAATATTTGTTGAGTCGGTCGAGGGATATATATGAAGGTTTTCAGAAACCGCGCAATGCGCGGTTTCTTGTTGGGGGTCGAGGGGGGGCATTGCCCCTCCTCGTGGGGGTTCGGGGGCGAAGCCCCTGAGAGCCGAGTCCGGAAAACACGCCAAAATTCCGGCGGCAGATAAAACATCGCTGTGTTCTTCGAGGCGATAGCCGGAGCGCGTTGCCGCGGCGATTTTGTGACCGTCTTTTTCGAGTTCTTTTACGGCCTTCCAGATTGCGGCGCGGCTTACGCCGATTTCACCGGCAATAAATTCGCCGGAAATATTGCGTCCGCGATTTTGTTCGAGAAGCGTGAGCAGCTTTTGCTTGGTCATTTGTAACGCGCCTTTAATTCGGAAAGGAATAAATCTTCGTCGAGGGGGAGTTCGATTGTTTTTTTCAGCCACGACGAGAGGTAAATTGCGTTTGAAATTGTGAGTCCGTTTATGCCTTCTTCGCCGCGCGCGTAAAGTTCGCCTTCGCCGCGAATTTTTGCGACAAATGCGGCAAGTACGCCCGGATGTTCGGGATAATCGCCGGGGCAGGGGACTTCGATGCGCTCAACCGGCGGCGCGGCAAAAAGCTCGGTGTTCGTACGGTTGAACTCGCGTTCGGATACGCCGAGCTTGTGAAAAATGAGTTCGCCGTTTTCGCAAACGAGCTTGCCGGCGTCGCCCAAAACTTCGAAGCGGTTATTTCCGGGGAAATCGGCGGTGGATGTGACAAATACGCCCGTCGCGCCGTTTTCGTATTCGACGTAAGCGGTGATGTCGTCCTCGACTTCAATGTTGTGCCATTTGCCCTCGTGGGCGAACGCCGTTACGCGCGCGGGCATTCCGCAAATCCACTGCCAAAGGTCGAGATTATGCGGGCATTGGTTGATTAAAACGCCGCCGCCTTCGCCCGCCCATGTTGCGCGCCATCCGCCGCTGTTGTAGTACGCCTGCGAGCGATACCAATCCGTTATCAGCCACGACGTTCGTTTTAACGCGCCGATTTCGCCGGCGTGAACCATTTCGCGCATTTTGCGATAAAGCGGATTTGTGCGCTGATTGTACATTATTGCAAAAACGACGTCGGGTTTTTTTGCGGCGGCGACGTTCATTTCGCGGACGGCTTTCGTGTAAACGCCGGCGGGTTTTTCAACCATGACGTGCATGTTGTTTTCCAGTGCTTCGAGCGCGATTACGGGGTGAGAATAGTGCGGCGTTGCGATTATTACCGCATCTGCCGCGCTGCCGGCGAAAAAATCGGCAGAGCTTTCAAATGTTTTGATGCCGGGAAATTTTTCACGCGCCCATTCAAGCGCATCGGGGTTTGTGTCGCAAACTGCCGTCAATTCCGCGCCGGGTACTTTGCCGTCCGAAATACTTTGCGCGTGACCCTTGCCCATAATTCCGCATCCGATGAGTCCCATTTTTACCATGTTGTTGCCTCCGTTTCGAAAAAAGTTTTTATATTTTTCAGCGACAATGCCAAACATTCGAACGGGCATTTGCCGTAGCAGTCGTCTTGTTCAATCATGCCGTATTTTACTCCGGATTCTGCCGCCGCTGAGAAAATCGCGGGCCAATTCATGTTGCCTTCGAAGACTTCCGCCATGCGCGGCTCGCCGTTGACGATGGCGAAATCTTTCAGATGCAGCACCGGTACTCGCCCGGCGAGCTTGTGAATCCACGCAGCCGGGTCTGCGCCGCCGGCTTGCACCCAGTAGGTGTCGAGGGTGAAACTCACCTCGGGGTGATTGTCAAGGATGTAATCCATGGCTAAGTACGGCGGGTGCGTCGGGTACACCTCGGACGCCGCGGGCGTATTTTTGCTGTCGGGTTTCCCCCCGAAATTTGTTCCGGCTTCGAGGGAATGCGCTGCTGCTGACACATGTTCCCGGCGTCCATTGTGCGCTTGACACACGCGCGCAAATTCGATTGCGTGATTGTGGTACATAAATTGAAGTCCGGCGGCGTTTATTTCACGCGCCGCAGGGGCAAAATCCGCGAAAAAGCGGGGAAAATCGTAAAATTGCGATGATTCGACACCCTCTTCAACGGATTTCCCGTTGTCCGAGAGGGCTTCGCTTTTTTTATAACTTGCCGGAATCATGCCGATGCCCACGTATTTCGCGCCGAGCAGTTTATGCTCGCGAATGACGTCGGACGTGCGATGCAAAATTTTATCCGGTGCGGTGTGCGTGATGATAATTTCAAGTCCGTTCGCGCCGCAGGTTTCCGCTTGTTCTTCGATGGAAATTTCCGCGCCCGCCCCGGACATTTGTACACATGTAAAGCCGATGTCGGAAATTTTTTTCATGCTGCGCCTGAAAGAGTCCGGCGTTTGTATGTGTTCGCGAATTGTGTAAAGTTGCGCTCCGAAAATCATTTGCATCCCTCCGATTATTCTGTAATTTTACCCCAAATTTTTAAAAATGCAAAAACCTATCGGTAGCCGTGCAGCTGCCGATATAGCAGTTTTTAATTCGGTCGCGCACTACAATGCATGTACGCAAATTTTCCGCACAGTTTATAAAACTGATATAGGTTTTGCAACGTTGCGCCGTTGCCGCGCTATGTGTTAAAATTTTCATAAATACGGATTTCAACAGTCTCCGAGGCATGATATAATGTTTGCACACGCAAAAAAAATTTAAGCAATGCAAAGGATTCAATAATCTGAGGTGTCTATGTTAAACCGAGTTGTAATTAAATTAAGCGGCGAAGCAATCGGCGGCGAAGCCGGCTACAACGACGCGGTTATTTCTTCAATAATCGGTCAAATTACCCGCGCTGTTCGGGCGGGAACGCAGGTCGCGCTTGTTGTCGGTGGGGGAAATTACTGGCGGGGGCGGCAGGCGAGTCCGGAAACCGACCGCGTAAAGGCCGACCAAATCGGGATGCTCGCAACAATAATGAACGCGATTTATCTTGCCGATGCGTTTCGCAGGGCAGGGCAGGGGGCAAAGGTTCTTACGCCGATGCCGGTGGGAAACATCACAACGCTCTACGAGAAGGATGCCGCGCTTGAAATGCTTGCGGCCGGCACGGTTTTAATCAATGCGGGCGGAACGGGACATCCGTTTTTTTCTACCGATACGATTGCCGCGCTTCGAGCCGCCGAGCTCAATGCCGATTGCGTTCTGTATGCAAAAAACACCGACGGCACATACGACGCCGACCCGAAAAAAAATCCGACCGCGCGAAAGTTTCGCACATTAAGTTACGAAACCGCCGTATCGCGAAATTTAAACGTGGCGGATATAACCGCGCTGCAACTTACGCGGGAGGCGGGCATTCCGTCGTATGTGTTCGAACTCGGCGCGCCGGAAAGCATTACCCGCGCCTGCGCGTATCCCGACACGCAAAATCTCAACGGAACATATATAAGCCAAAGCTCAAAGGAGGAGTATTATGGACACGAAAGCGTATGAAGACCGCATGAAAAAAACTCTGGCCGTACTGGATGAGGAGTTTTCGACAATTCGTGTGGGGCGGGCAAACCCGCGTGTGTTGGACCGGCTTACGGTAAATTATTACGGAAGCGAAGTCCCGCTGAATCAGGTCGGCAATGTAACCGTGCCGGAAGCGCGATTGTTGCAGATTGCGCCGTGGGAAACAAACATGTTAAAAGAAATCGAAAAGGCGATTCAGTCGTCGGATTTGGGCATAAACCCCACAAACGACGGCAAGGTGATTCGTCTTGTTTTCCCCGAGCTTACCGAAGAGCGGCGCAAGGCTCTCGCCAAAGATGTCAAGAAAAAAGGCGAAGACTCGAAGGTTTCGATTCGCAACATTCGGCGCGACGCGATGGATGCGTTTGCAAAAGCGCAAAAAAAATCGGAAATCACCGAAGACGACTTGAAAGTGCTTGAAAAGGAAATTCAAACATTAACCGACAAATATTCAGCCGAACTTGACAAAAAAGTTGAGGCGAAGAACAAGGAAATCCTGACTGTATGACGTTTTTGAAGCGGGCAATCACGGTAACAATCGGCTTGCCGCTTGTTGTTTTGGTTGTTTGGCACGGCGACCGATTCGGCGGCTTACCGCTGCTGCTTTTCTGCGCGATTGCCGCCGTAATCGGTCAGCGTGAACTTTATCTTGCGTTTTCGAAACAAGACCGCTCGATTCACTCAGTCGGCTATCTGGCGACAGCGGTTTATTTTTGCATGATTTTCGCCGTGCATAATTTTGACAGCGTGTCGTGGTACTGGCTTTTAATTGTGCTTACGGCTTTTATCGTGTTGGTGCAAACGTGCCTTGTTGTTTTTTTCAGAAAATTGCCCGTCAGCGAGTGCGTCACGACAATTTACGGCTTTCTTTATGTGCCGTTTATGCTTTCGTTTGTCGTTTTGGTGCGAATGCACGATTTGGGCTTTTACTATGTATGGCTCATTTTTACGGCGACTTTCGGTTGCGATTCGTTTGCGTATTTCGTCGGTTCGCTTTTCGGCAAGAAAAAATTAACGAAATCGCCAAGCCCCTCGAAATCCGTTGAGGGGCTTATCGGCGGTGTTATTGCGGCAACGCTTATCGGCGCGGGATACGGATTTGCCGTCTCGCGCTTTTCTGCGTATCCCGAAAACGTGCAGTACATGGTGCTTATTTCGACGGTTGTGTCATTTGTCGGCGCGTTATTTTCAATTGTCGGCGACCTTGCGGCGTCCGCCGTAAAACGTTACTGCGAAATCAAAGATTTCGGCAATGTTTTCCCTGGTCACGGCGGCGTAATGGACCGGCTCGACAGCATAATTATTGTTGCGCCCATGGTTTACATGGTAATGAACGTGATGGTTTGGATTATGCTTTGAGACTCGGCGAACGGGCGCGGAATGAACGCGCTTACGCTTGTCGCACAATTTTTTGCTCCGAGCGGGAAGTGCTTGCGTTGGTCTTTCACGAAAGCCCAACGCCAAGCACATAGCCCGCTCATTCGCAAAAAATCGCACGACTGCGCTATTCGCGCTTTTCATTCCGCGCTCATTCGCCGGGTCTGTGCCGCTTGAGTAGAATAGAAGGAGTGCTTGGATGAAGGAAAAAAAATTTAAAACCGGGTGGATTCTTGCGGGAATCGCATCTGTAGCAGTTCTTTTGATTGGACTGCTTTTTTTTACGATTACAATCGCCGGCATTTTATTTTTTGTTGTGCGGAGTTCAAATGATTTCAGCGAGATGACTGTTGAATCCGTTCCTGCGGAGCTGCCTGATGAGTTGCGGATTGCTGCGTTGCCGCCGGAGTGGTTTTTGTTTGCTGACTCTGCTTCGGAAGTTCCGCCGATTGCTGATGACGGGTGGCTTGCGCCGCCGCTTGAACTGCCGATTTTCGATGCACCGCCAACCCTTGCCGAGTCGGGTGAGCGTTCACCTTTCACGCCTCCCGATTCCCCGCTTTTCACAGAAAATTGGGTCGATGTGCTTGGCATTATTCGCGTACCTCCGACGTGGCATTTTTACGAAGTACCCTTCGATGAAATTTACGGCCCCGGATATTTGGGACTTCGCAGCGACGACGAAATTATTCAAATGGGCATCGGAATGACAACGCTCGGTAATCCGTTTATGCTTTTGGATGAGGCGATAAGCTATCAGCCTTTTGAGTTTGACGGCGGGCATGTCGGATATATGGCGGAGATGCAGGGCGCAATCCTTTGGCTTCGCGCCGACGGGCATATGTCCGATTTATGGTTGCGTCACGGCGGCGACAGGTCGATTTTTACCGAAAACGAAGAAATTATCACCGCAGTGGCAAGGATGCTGCAACCATGGATGTGGGATGTATGGGAATAAAAATTGCACTTCTCGGCGCGACGGGTTCAATCGGCTTGCAAACGCTCGACGTTGTGCGAAATTGTTTGCCCGATGCAAAAATTGTTGCAATGAGCGGCTATTCGAACCGCGAACTTCTCGCGCAACTTGCGGAGGAATTTCGCCCGGAAATTGTTTGGACTCCGGAGCAGGGCGAAGACGCGCTGATTTCCTGCGCGGCGGAAAGCGGCGCGGATGTTGTTGTAAACGCGCTTGTGGGGCGAGCGGGACTCGCGCCGACTTTGGCGGCAATTAACGCCGGAAAAAATATCGCTCTTGCGAACAAAGAAACCCTCGTTACGGCGGGGGAACTTGTGATGGGGCTCGCACGTGAAAAAGGCGTGCGAATCACGCCCATCGACAGCGAACATTCTGCCGTTTGGCAGTGCATGGGCGATGCGCAAGGCGCGTTTCAATCGCCGGGGGTACGTTCGGGTTGCCCCGGCGCGACGGATGTTTCCCGGCTTCGAGAGAACGTGCCGCCTTTGAAATATGTCTCCGGCGTCTGCTCCGCGCCTCACGCTCGTGCGGTGGAAAAAATTATTCTTACGGCATCCGGCGGGCCTTTTCGTACGTGGCCGCGCGAAAAAATCGCCGCCGCAACCGCCGCCGACGCGCTTAAACATCCGAATTGGGACATGGGCGCGAAAATCACAATCGACAGCGCGACCTTGATGAACAAGGGACTCGAATATATCGAAGCAATGCATCTTTTCGGAGATGTGCTGCGGGAAAGCGCGTCGCCGGGTGTTCCTGCGCAACGGGAGGCACTCGCTTCGCCCGATGCTGCCGGCGTTCGCCCCGCGCACGGCATTGAAGTCGTTGTGCATCCGCAAAGCATCATTCATTCGATGGTGCAGTTTTGCGACGGTTCGGTTATTTCGCAAATGGGCTTGCCGGACATGCGACTGCCGATTTTGTACGCGCTTTCCGCACCGCATCGTGTGCAAAATGATTTTCCGCGTTTGAATTTTTTAACCTGCGGCGATTTAACTTTCGAGCCTCCGCGTTCGGATGATTTTCCGTGCCTGTCGCTCGCAATACATGCGGCAGAAGTCGGCGGAACGCTGCCCGCCGTAATGAACTGGCTGAACGAATGGGCTGTCGGGGAATTTTTGCGCGGAAAAATCGGATTTTATGACATTTCGGCGATAATTTCCCGCGCTTTTGACGCGCATGAGGTGAAAAAAATCCAAAGCATCGACGACATCCGCGAAGCGGAGGCATGGGCGGATAAAATGAAACACGGGTTTTTATCAGCGAACGGAGAAAAAATATGAGAAAAATTTTTTCAGCAATTAACAACAGACGAAAAATTTTTTTGCCCGTTATAAACAGCGCAATATTCGCGCTTTTCGTTGCAGTGCCGCGATTGGTATTGGGATGGCATGATTCTGTGGCGGTTGGTCTTGTCGCACCTTTTTGTTTGCTCGTGTGGGGATTGGTGTCCGCATCGTCCGTTGAATTTCTTAAGACCACGCTTATATTCGCGGCTGTTTTTATTTTGCTCGGATTGCCGATGTCTTTTGTTTTCGGGTTTCCCTCGCCGAATCCGGCATACGGATTGTGGTTTATGTATTTGATTTTTCACTATGTAATAATGAGTGCCGTTGCTTGGGGCGTTGCGTTTTTTCTTACTTGGATTGTTGAAAGTTATCGGTATGTCAAGGAGGAAAATTGATTTGACAATCGCTCAAACATTATTCAAAATATTTTACATAAAATAATTTCAACATGTTCAAAAGAAGGGGCGTATCCTGTTTTGGAAAAAAACCTTGAAGCCCTGTATCTGCGATTTCGCTCGAATCATTATCGGCGAATTGTTGAGGAAACCGGTATTCGCGAGGGAAGTTTCAGTGCGGCGGAAGCGTTTTGCGTCGAACTTATTTATCTTCTCGGCAAGCCGACGGTGAGCGACTTTGCCGGATTCTTGGGGCTTTCCGTGCCGAATGCGAACTACAAAATCAACAGTCTGGTGAAAAAAGGCTATGTTGTTCGCGAGCAGTCGAAGCGGGATTTGCGCGAGCAACTGCTTTGCGTCACGGATAAATTTTTGAGTTGCTACAATTTAAACGACGATGCGGTTGCTCGGCTGATGCAGGAAATTCGCGGCGAATTTTCCGCTTCGGAATTGGCGGCGTTCAATGAGATGCTTTTGCGCGTCATTGATTTGATGCAAAAATCAGAAAATTTTAAAATCGGAGGAAATAAAATGATTAAAATTATCACGGACACAGCGTCCGACATCACGGCGAAGGAAGCCGCGCAGTTAAACGTACACCTCATGCCGATTTCGGTGATTTTCGGAAACGAACCGTATGACCAACTCGCCGACGAGAATTTCAGCGAATTTTACAAGCGGCAAGCCGTCGCTGAAAATTTGCCTACAACAAGCCTGATTTCGCCCGGCGAATATTTGGAAGTTTTCGAAAAAGCGCGTGACGCCGGCGAAACCCTCATCGTAATTCCGCTTTCGTCAAAACTCAGCGGCTCGTTTCAGTCGGCGGAGCTTGCGAAAAACATGGCCGAATACGAAGACATTCACCTCATTGACGCAAAGCAGGTCGCGCCCGGCCAGCGAATTTGCGTCGAACTTGCCGCGCGGCTTCGCGACGAAGGCAAAAGCGCGCAGGAAATCGTTGCCGCCGTTACGGACGTCGCCGGGCGCACACGCTTGTTCGCCTGCCTCGATACGCTTAAATACTTGGTCAAAGGCGGGCGAATTTCGAAAACCGCCGGATTCATGGGTTCGATGTTGAGCATCAAGCCGATTATTTGCGTCGAAGACGGCGCGATTACTGCCGCCGGCAAGGCGAAAGGTCGCGAAGCCGCGAACAAAAAGCTGCTGTCTTTGGTGACCGGCGGTTTCGACCCGAATTTCCCGGTAATTTTTGCTTATTCCGCCAACCGTGACGCCACGGATAATTTTGCCGCGCTCGCAACCGAGGCCCTCGGCATCAAGAACAAGAAATTCTGCGCCGTCGGCGGCGTAATCGGCGCACATACCGGCCCGAATACCGTAGCCGTATCGTGGGTTGCCGCGCCCGGCGCGCCAAGCGCGCAATAACAGCCGGAGGCTGCATGTCGTCGTCGGCAAATTCCCTCGAAGCTGAACCACGTTTTCCGAAGAAACAAAACCCCCTGCTCCTCAGAGCAAGGGGTTTTTTGAATGCGCTTCGCTTACTGCACCCTCTAAAAGCCGGATAAAAACTCCAAAATCTCGCGACGCGGCGGGAAGCGTTCGCTTCGCTTACTGCCGCTGATATGCGCAATTTTTAGTTTTTGCCCCGAAGCGGGTGGGGTGCGGGGCGAAGCCCCGTAATCTCATTAAAGCGAGCGCGTTACTCGCCTTTGGGATAAACGGAAACCTTTTTTTTGTCGCGGCCTTTGCGCTCGAAGCGCACAACGCCGTCAACAAGCGCGAAAAGATTATCGTTTGAACCGCGCCCGACATTGTTGCCGGGATGAATTTTCGTGCCGTTTTGTGTGTATAAAATGTTGCCGGCAAGAACAAATTGCCCGTCGGCTCGTTTTGCACCAAGACGTTTTGCGTTTGAGTCGCGCCCGTTTTTCGTTGAGCCTACACCTTTTTTATGAGCAAAAAATGAAAGATTCAATTTAATCATTTTATTTCCTCCTTGATTTCGATTTCGTTCGGATATTCGGTTTTCGCGCTTGTAAGCCCGAGATGCATCGCATCAAGCAAAATGCCCGTTTCGTCGGTTCGGGTATTCGACAGCGAGAATGTTAAATATCCGCCGTTTTCGTCGTAGTCGCAAGTGAAGTTGTCCTTCGTGAAGCGTTCGATGCTGTTTACCGTGTTCAAAACAAGCATGGAAACTGCCGCACAAACAATGCTTTCGCCGTGGTTTTCAACCGTAAACCCTGTAATTTTTCCGCCGGCGTTTCGGACAATTTGTGCGTTAATCACCCGGCTACGCTTACGATTTTAATGCGGGTAAAGGGCTGGCGATGACCTTTTTTCTTGTGAAAGCCCTTTTTCGCCTTGTATTTGTACACGATTACTTTTTTCGCCTTGCCGTCGCCGAGAACCTCGGCGGTTACGGTTGCGCCCGATACGTGGGGCGTACCGAATGTTGCGGTGTTTTCGTCAAAAACGCCCAAAACGCGGTCGAAAGTGTATTTCGAACCGGCTTCCGCGCCCAAAAGTTCGACGGTAATTTCGTCGCCTTCTTTAACTTTGTACTGCTTGCCGCCTGTTTCGATGATTGCGTACATTTAATAACCTCCTGATAAATTTTTGGAAGCACTCGCCGAATGCGGGCGTACCGACAACTACCGGCAGCTTTTATCAACCCGACATCGCGCGGTTACAACGGCGAACAATGTACCATGTTTTTGCGAAATTGTAAAGAATATTACGGCAATTTTTTAAAAAATTCGCAGATATTCATCGGGCAAAACCTCCGAAAATTTTAAAATTTCAAATCCTATCGGTAACCGCTCGGCTACCAAATAGAATTTGACCAAAAATTTCCCGTCGCCTATAATCGGCGTAAGGAGTGGAAAAATGAACACTTTTCGAACCGGACATGCTAAATTTCGCAAATACTATCTTATGGCGACGGACTTCTTTTTGTTTTCCGTGAGTTATTTTGTGTCGTGGTTTATTTTGGTGCGACGGCCGGACGTTGTTCTTGCCGAGCGAATTGACCTTATGTTTTTAGGATACTTGGCGTTCATCGTTGTTTTTTTGGCGAGTTTTTGGCTTTTCGGCATGTACGAAAGCCTGTGGCGTTACGCCGAAGCGTACGAATTTTTGAAATGCATGTTGGCAATTGCGGCGGCGGTGGTTGTTTTTGTGCTGTCAACCGGGCTTATGTTTTACGGTCAAACTCATCGGATTCCCCTGACCGTGTATTTTATTTCGGGAACAATGGCCGGTGCGGGCGCGTTGTTTTTTCGCACGGCGTATCGCGCGTATCGGAGTTCGAAGCATCTGCGGGGCGCGAAAAATTTGAAAAAAGTGCTTATCGTGGGCGCGGGAGAAACGGGCGCGTCGGTGATTCAGGCACTCGAGCGCAGTCCGTTTCATCGTTACGAAGTTGTTTGCGCCGTGGACGACGACCCCGCAAAACGCGGGCGACGAATCCGGCAAGTTCCCGTCGCGGGAACAACAAACGATATCCCGCGTTTGGCGGAACGCTACGGCATACAAGTGATTCTCGCGGCGGTTCCGCACGCAACCGGTAAGGAAAAACGCCGCATTTCAAGTATTTGCGCAAAAACCAAATGCGAGCTGAAAAAAATTCCGGATTTTCTCGATTTCGAGGAGAACGAAACCGGCTTCGGGGCGGAAGTTGTTTCGCGCCTCGAAGATTTTTCGCTCGAAGATTTGCTCGGACGCGATGTTGTTGACGTCAAGCGGTTTCGCGAGAAATTTCTGGCCGGAAAAACCGTTTTAATCACGGGCGCGGGCGGAACAATCGGCTCGGAGCTTTGCCGGCAAGCGGCGGCGCACGGTGCGGCGCGACTTGTGATGGTGGATGTAGTGGAGAACGGACTGAGCGAAATTCAGCACGAGCTTATGTACAAATTTCGCAATTTAACGCTTGCCGCCGAAGTTGCAAACATTCGCGAGCAAAACCGCGTTGACGCGCTTTTTGAGCAGTACAAGCCCGACCTTGTGTATCATGCCGCCGCGCACAAACACGTTCCGCTTATGGAAAACGCGCCGGAAGAGGCGGTAAGCAACAATATTTTCGGTACGCTTAATGTTGCGCGCGCCGCCGACCGTCACGGTGTAAAGCGATTTGTTTTGATTTCCACCGACAAGGCGGTCAATCCGACAAACGTTTACGGCGCGACAAAGCGTGTGTGCGAAATGCTTGTGCAAACCCTCGACGCCGAAAGCAAAACGGAATTTACCGCCGTTCGCTTCGGAAATGTACTCGGTTCGAACGGCTCGGTTGTGCCGCTGTTTAAGGCACAAATCGCATCGGGCGGGCCGCTGCGAGTTATGCACAAAGAAATCATCCGCTATTTTATGACGGTTTCGGAAGCCGTTTCTCTCGTGATGAGCGCGGGCGAAATGGCGAAAGGCGGCGAAATTTTTGTGCTCGACATGGGCGACCCGGTAAAAATTCTCGACTTGGCGGAAATGCTCGTGCGCCTTTCCGGCCTCGAACCCTACAAAGATATTAAAATCGAAATAACCGGTCTTCGCCCCGGCGAAAAACTCTACGAAGAACTTCTCCTTGCGGAAGAGGGCATCAAAACAACTTCGAACAATAAAATTTTTATCGGAAGCCCCATTGAAATTCGCCGGGAAATTTTATTTGAAGCTCTCGACTCGCTTAAAAAATCGGCAACCACCGCGCATCGGGCGGATTTGGTGCAAAAATTAAAAGAAATCGTACCCGGTTTCGAAAGTTGATGTTTATGAATTTGCGGGGGCTTCGGACGCCGGGGACATATGTGATTTGCCACACATTCCCTCGAAGCCGTAAGCAACTTCATGTTTCACTAAAAAATCGCGCGAATGCGCGATTTTTTGTGTTTTTGTCGAACTTTTTTCAAAAAGTTCGCGGGGTTCGGGGCAGAGCCCCGAAAAAATTTTCACAAAAAAATTTTCATTGCTTTTTTTAGTCAAATTGGTTAAATTATTCTTTAGGAAATCGTGTAATCTGCCGATAAATATTAAAAGGGGTGTTAGCGATGGAAATAAGGTCAAATATTGCTTTTCTTGCTGCGAGCAGGCATATGGCGGGTCACTCCGCGCAAATAAATCGCGGAATTCGGCGAACTGCAAGCGGGTTTCGCATAAATTCGGCGGCGGACGACCCTACGGGGTTGGCAATTTCCGAGCAAATGCGGGCGCAAATTCGCGGGCTGAACAGAGCGTATCGTAACGCGCAGGATGCCACGTCGATGGTTCAGTATACGGACGGCAGCTTGGACCGGATAAACAGTATGCTTATGCGTATGCGCGAGCTTGTTGTTGATGCGGCAAGCGACACGCATACGTTGCAAACGCGCCAAATGATTCAGCTTGAACTGAATCAGCTCTCACAAGAAATAAATGATATTTCCGCGAGGTCGCAATTTAACTCAACGGGACTTTTAAACGGAAGCCATATGTTGCCGGTAAGGGATGTTTCGCAGTTTATTCCGGGTCAGCTTCCTTCGTTTTATAATGCGGCGTCGTTGCTTGCTTTCCAACATGCGCAAGCCTCTACGGCCGTTCCGACAGATGCCGTACGAATTGATTTCGGATTTTTATACGATGGTCAAACGGGCGTGGGTTGGAATTTCAACAACGGCGTGTTGAACATTACCGGCAACGGCGATTTCCATATCCGGGGGCGGGGTATGCCTACGGATAATCGCATCGTTGTGAACGCGGGTCTGAACTCGACTCTGCACATGGAAAATGTAAATATTCTCTCAACCGGCAGCGGCGCGGCAATTGATACACAGGGCGCGAACGTGGCTCTTCGCCTGTTAGGCCGAAACATAATTGAAACGCTTGAAGCCGGATATGCCGGCATTCAGATGACCGGCGGAAATCTCACTATAGAAGGTCCCGGTATCCTCGAAGTTACCGGCGGTTATGATGCGGCGGGAATCGGCGGAGGCGCGGGAATGGACGGCGGCGACGCCGCCTCCCCCGTCTTCCAGGGAATATCCATTTTGGGCGGCACGGTAACGGCTACCGGCAGAGGCGGCGGCGCGGGAATCGGCGGCGGCATCGGCGGTGCTTCAAGTGTTTTTATTCGCAACGCTGTGGTTACGGCCATTGCCGAAGGCAGCGGCGCGGGAATCGGCGGCGGCAGATACGGTTCGGGCGGCGATATAGTTATAGCCGGCGGAATAGTTGACGCACGCGGCGGAACGCTTCTGGGTGCGGGAATCGGTGCGGGCGCGGGAATCGGCGGCGGCTACCAAGGTGACGGCGGTCTTATTTCAATCACACGCGGCATAACCACCGCAACCGGCGGCGACGGTGCGGCGGGAATCGGTGGCGGCTTCCAAGGCAACGGCGGCTTCATAGATGTTGCGGGAGGCATTGTTCGTGCGACCGGCGGAGCGTTGGGACGTTTCAGAGGTGCGGCGGTCGGCGGCGGAATCGACGGGCAGGGCGCAGACTTGGTGATGCTCGGCGGACTGCTTGAAATAGCCGCAGGGCAACGGATTGGCGGCGGCGACGGAGTGAATGCAAACACCGGCACGACTACCGTACAGGGCGGCAATCTGTCAATCGACCCGGCAAGCATACGCGGCACAATTTGGCATCATCCCTATAGCTTGGCACCTTTGCCGGCGTTTCGTGCGGAAATTTTCCTGCGAGACTTGGACGGTTACGGCATAAATTTCACGCCGGAAACCACCGTTTTTTATAATCTTGACGGGCAGCGGATAAACGCAATTATTGACAGTGACGGGCGTTTGTTTATGTATCTTCCTCTTAATGCGGGCGAAATTGATATGATTTTTAACGGGCATCGTTTTCGCGCCGAAATCAACATGAATCCGAATCACGGAAACCAAATTACGTTGCGTCAGGTTCGCCCGAATCATGTACCCGTACCCGAAATGCCCGGCAACATGTGGCATTTTCAGGTTGGCGCGAACTCCGGCAATTCGATGTTTTTGTATATTCCTACGGTCAACGCGCAAACGTTGGGTATTGTGGACGGAGTCGGCAATTCGACGATTAACGTTATTCGGCAATCCGGCGCGGCAATATCTCGCGAACTCGGAATTATCGACCGCGCTATGGAAATTGTTTCCGGCGAAAGAGCGCGGATGGGCGCGGTAAATTCGCGGCTCAACTACGTTATGAATCAGCTTGCGGTTACAGAGGAAAACATGGTTGAAACGGAATCGCGGATTCGCAGCGCGGACATGGCGGCGGAATTATCAAGTCTGGTTCGCGCACAGCTTCTTCAGCAGAGTACGATAAACGTACTTGCCATTACAAATCGCGCACCGGAAAGAGCGTTGCTTCTTCTTGAGCTTGACAATGCGTCGGTGTCCCCCTTCGGTGCAGACTAAATTTCTGCTTCAAAATTTTTGATGAAGGGTTTTTGCAAAACGGCGCGACCTGAAGCCTGACAGAATTTCATAAAAAAAGAATATCACCAACCAAACCGGAATAGGATTAAGCATGATGAGTAGCTTAATCCTTTTTCTTTCAGATTTAATAGTTCCCGTAACGTTCGCGGGGATTCTGATGTACGCCTTTTCGAAAAAAGTGCCGGTATATGATAATTTTATTGTCGGCGCGAAGGACGGTTTCAAAACCGTGTTGCAAATTGCCCCGACAATTGTGGGACTGATGGTGGCGGTCGGAATGCTTCGCGCGTCCGGGGCGTTCGACATTCTCGGCGGGCTTATTGCGCCGCTTACCGACCGCGTGGGTTATCCGGCGGATGCCGTGCCGCTTACGCTTATGCGGCTTGTTTCGTCGAGCGCGTCAACGGGACTTTTGTTGGATTTGTTCGAGCGTCACGGACCGGATTCGTTCTTGGGGCAATTCGTTTCGATTATGATGAGCAGCACGGAAACTGTTTTCTACACAATGAGTATCTACTTCATGTCGATTAAAATTACAAAAACGAGGTTTACGCTTGTCGGCGCGCTGTTGGCTAATTTGTGCGGCGTGATTCTGTCGCTGTTGCTGACGTCGTATTTGTACGCGCGGTAAAAAATTTCGTTGCCACGGAAATCAATTTTAAGTTTTCGGGGGCAAAGCCCCGAAAATTGATTTCCGTGTTTCGTTGCCTTGATTCTTGCGTCGCTTCGCTATATACTCCAAAGAAGGTATTTTTTTCGGGAGTGGATTTACATTTTTTCACAATTTACAGAAGCTGTTGAGCTTCTTAAAAATAATGCCGCCGCCACAAAAAAATTGTTCACTGTGGCGGGGGCAATGATTTTGGGCATTTTAATTTTAACCCTCGTCGCAACCGGCGGCATTATGTTTTGCAACCGGCCGGGTGCTTTTTGTGCGTCCGACGGCAGAGATTTCGAGCTGTATCGACCGGGCGAGCATCTTGCCGATGACGGCGACGATGAGCCGTATGTCGAAATTGACGACGCCGACGACGGCGGTGTTTTTCGTCCGCCGTCGCGAACAAATTTTTTGCTTGTGGGGCTTGATTTGAATTTGCTTGCCGACGCGATAATGGTCGGAACTTTTTATCGTGACACGGGTGACATTCATTTGATGTCGATTCCGCGCGACCACGTTGTTCAAATTCCGCAGCATCGCCTTGATTACATGCGCGAGCGCGGTATGCGTCCTCCGCACACGCTGAAACTTACGGAACTTCGCGCGCACGGCGGTCAGGTTGAAGGAATTTATATTTTCAAGGCGCAGCTTGAAGAAATGCTCGGCGTGGAGTTTGATTATTACGTCGAAATTCGCCTTGCCGCGTTTCGTCGCACGGTTGACGCAATCGGCGGCGTTGAAATGTATATTCCGCGCCGACTTTTCTACCAAGACCCGACCGCAAATCCGCCGACGAACATAAATGTTCCGGCCGGACTGCAACGGCTTGACGGGCATATGGCGGAGGGCGTTGTGCGTTATCGCCGTTGGCCGATGGGCGACATCCAACGCAACGAAATGCAAATGGAATTTATGACGCAACTGATTCGTCAAGCCGCTACCCGCGACGCAATTTTTAACGACCCGATGGAATTGGTGCGCATAGTAATCGAAGAAACAAACACGAATTTCGGCGTAATACCGGCATTGACGTACCTGCCGTACATTTCGAATGTTGACACGGAAAGCGTCGAAACTTTCAGTATGCCCGGCAGAATCGGCGTAACAATCGGCAATCGCACGGAATTTTTTGTTCCCGACAGCGAGCAGTTGCCCGGTATTTTGAACCAAGTTTTTTATGCCGACACGCTTAACGTCGCGACGCCGGAAGAATCGGAAGAACCGGTCGAATGACCGTAGACAAAACTTCCGAAACGCCGCTGTATAAGCAGCTCGGTGACGCGCTTCTTGAAAAAATAAAATCCGGGGAAATTTTGCCCCGTGAGAGGCTGCCCGCGATTCGTACGCTGGCGGCCTCTTTGTGTGTGAATAACACGACGGTTGTTGCCGCGTACAAATATTTGGAGCGGCAGAACGCGGCGTATTCGATTCGCGGGAGCGGTACGTTTGCCGCCGTGCCGCCCGGCGAAGCAGCCGGTTCCGGTTTGAGCGGCATAAGTGACGACTGCATAAATTTTTTGTCCGGTGCGACCGACCCCGCGCTGTTTCCCGCAGATGATTTCCGATACGCATTCGATGCGGTTTTGTCGCGCGACGGCGCGAATGCTTTTTCATTTCCGGGGCATGGCGGATACGCGCCTCTTCGCGAAACGTTGTGCGAGATGTACGGTAAAAATATTCACGTCGCTCAAAACATAAACCAAGGGCTTGAAAATTTGGCGGATGTTTTGCTTTCTCCCGGCGATGCCGTTGTAATTGAAACGCCGTCCGCGCCCGAAAGAGCGGCGTTTTTTGTGTCGCGCGGCGTGAAAGTTTTGGAAGTTCCGGTAAACGAAAGCGGCATCGACGTTGAAAAATTTTCGTTTTTTGTAAAAAAATTTAAGCCGAAAGTATTTTTTTTAACGCCGAATTATCAAATCCCCACGACTTTGTGTTATACTGAAACGGAGAAGGTACAAATACTCGAACTTGCGTATAATTCCAAGGCGTATATAATAGAAGAAGATACGCAAAACGATTTTTTTTACGCTCAAAGTCCGGTATCTTTAAGAGACATGGACGAGCGTAATCGTGTAATTTGCCTGAAAAGTTTTGACCGTGTTTTAGCACCTGGTTTGGCGAGCTTTGCGGCTTGTCCGGATGAAATAATAAACCGGGGTTTTGGCGAGGCTTCGGGATACATACAACGAGGCCTCGGCTTCTACCTGAAAAATTGCAATTTTGCCGGGCATCTTGAAATGTTGCGTAAGGAGTACGGTCGAAGGTATAACAAGGCGGTTTCGGCGGCAGAAAAGTTTCTCGCGCCGTATGCCGGTTTTCAAAAACCGGGCGGCGGCTTGGGATTGTGTTTTAACGGACTCGACATTGCCGACGAAATTCTTGCGCGGAAGGTGCTTGTTGCGCCGGGAGCATTGTTTTCGTCGGATTTTTCAAAGGTGAAACCGTTTTTTCGTATAAATTTTGCAAATGTTACAGAGGACGAAATTTCTCGCGGCATCGGGATAATTGCGTCTGTTGCAGGGAGGTGCAGGTAATGGAAGGCGCAAGGCTTATCATCGTTGCAAGCCAGTTCGATATGATTTCGGCTGTAAAATCCGCCACGGAAAGAAATATGCATGTTGAATCCGTTGTTACCGTTCCGCGCCCCGCCGACGCGGAAAATAAACTGATTCGACGAGGCGTCAACATAATTATTTGGGACATCGACGAATTTCCTCCGAATCCCACTTGGGCGGCGTCAACACAAATTCGCTATTCGCTTTATATAATTTACACGTCGCTTTCCGCCGGCAAATACATGACGATGCGTTCGTCGGGCAATGACGTTTTTTTGCAAAAGCCCGCCGTCTTTACAAAATTGACGACGAGCCGCTTTGCGTCGTTCATTACGGAACATGTAACCACCATGGTCAAGCGTAAAAATCCGCCCAACATGCGTGAGCTGAATAAAATGGTTGGCGTGAACGAAAAAATTATCGCAATCGGCTCATCAACCGGCGGCACAAACGCACTCGAAGACCTTTTAAAAAATTTGCCCGGCGATATTCCGCCCACGGTTGTTGTTCAACACATGCCGAGCGGTTTCACCCAGCTTTTTGCCGAACGGCTTAACGCCATGTATCCGCAAGAAGTTCGCGAGGCGCAATCCGGCGACTATTTGATGCGCGGGCGTATGCTGATTGCTCCCGCCGACCGTCATATGCGTCTTGTGATGCAACAGGGAAAATTGGCGGTTGAATGCTACGTCGGCAATCGGATTCACGGCGTTATGCCCGCCGCCGATATTTTGTTCGAATCCGTTGCAAATATTTCCGGCAAAAATGCGGTTGGCGTCATTTTGACCGGCATGGGCAGCGACGGCGCGAAGGGGCTTAAACAAATGAAGACGGCGGGAAGCGTTAATATCGGTCAGGACGAGGCAAGCTGCGTGGTTTACGGGATGCCCAAAGCCGCCAAAGACATCGGTGCGATTGATTCCGAGTTGCCGCTTTCAAAAATTCCGGATGCGATAATTCGCTTCAGTACGAGAGCCTGACGCGAAGCCGCCATGTCGGACGCTTATTTTTTGCCGTCGAAAATTTTTTTGCCCGTTTTGAAAATTTCCGGTGAACTCGGTGCGGCCGGCGCGGCTGATATGCCTCTTGTCAGTCGGTGGATTGAAAATTTCTACCGAGAAACCCTACATACGGAACCCCCTGATTTAACGCCCCGAGCGGCGAATAAACAATTGAGCGCGAGTCCGGAATCCCGGTCGAAACGCGAGATGATTCCGGGCGCGACGGAATCCGCCGTCGCTTTGTTTGTGTGGCGCGATGTTCGACCGGTTGCCATGGGGATGCTTTCGGACGAAGAGCATCCGGCGGCGGGCGCGGTTTGTCGCATGAATTTAATCTATGTCGCGCCGGAATTTCGCGCAAAAGGCTACGGTCGCGCCATCGTTACGGCGTTGGCGCAAAAATCCCGTGAACGCGGCCGTGTGCCGCTTCTTTACGTTGCCCGCGAAAATACGGCAGCGATACAACTATATGAATCTTTGGGGTGGAGACACTTATGAGCAAAATAATTCAACTTGACCGACATTTGATTAACAAAATCGCAGCAGGGGAGGTTGTCGAGCGGCCGCTTTCCGTTGTCAAGGAGCTGACGGAAAACGCAATCGACGCAGGTGCAAGCAACATAACCGTCGAAATTCGCGACGGCGGCTTGGGGTCGATTCGCATTACCGACAACGGCTCCGGCATCTCGCCGGCAAATTTGCCCCTCGCGTTCGCGCGGCACGCAACAAGCAAAATCGCCGATTTCGACGACCTTATGAGCGTTCGAACGCTCGGATTTCGCGGCGAAGCGTTGTCGAGCATTGCCGCAGTCGCGCAGGTCGAAATGCTCACAAAAGTGCGCGAAGAAACCGCCGGAATGCGCGTTGAAATTCACGGCGGAAGCCTGATTTCGAGCAAAGAAGCCGGTTGCGCCGACGGCACGACACTCGTTGTTTCAAATTTATTTTTTAACACGCCCGCGAGGCGAAAATTTTTGAAAAAGCCCGCCGTTGAAGCCGGCTATGTTGCGCATTGTTTGGAGCGGCTTGCTTTGGGAAATCCCGCGCTGACTTTGCGATATATCAACAATGGGCAAATCGTGTTTCAAACCAACGGAAACGGCGACTTGAAATCCGCTGTTTTGAATGTTTACGGACGCGAAACCGCAGTAAAATCCGTGGGCGTCGATGCCACCGACGGCGAAGCGCGGCTGTTCGGTCTTGCCGGCAAGCCCGAAATCGCTCGCGGAAACCGTCGGCACGGCAGTTTTTTTATCAACGGGCGATATGTTGAAAGTCGCCTTGTTTCCCGCGCCGTTGAAGCGGCGTACAAAACGATGCTTCCCTCCGGAAAGTTTCCCGTTTATGCTCTCAATTTGACCTTGCCGCCCACGGAACTCGACGTAAACGTGCATCCCACAAAAATGGACGTGCGCTTTTCCGACGAGGAAAAAATTTTCGAATTTATCGAAAACGCACTGCGCGACGCGCTGGAGGAACACAATTTGATTCCGACGGTGCGCCTCGGGGGCAGGGCAGGGGGGACGACGAGGAGCGGTTTCGCCCGAGCCGAAAAATCGGCGGCAAGGGCGAACGACCCTCGCGTTTCGGCGACAGGCGAATCCGAATCAATTCGCTTTAGCGCAACCAATTTCGATTCGCAACGTTTTTCAAAATCCGAAGCTCGCGATGCGCGTTTTCCGTCGTCCGCGCGGACTTCGCAGGAAAATTCTCCGTATGCTTCGACTGAACGTGACCAAAACGACAAGCGCAATGAATTTCGCGACGAGAATAAAAACCTACCGGCAACCGCTCAGCTACCAATAGGCTATTTCGCAAACGAGCGAAAAACCGCACCGCTTGCTGAATCCGACCCGCTGACATTACGCGAAGAAAGAGACGAAATCGCGCAAAACGAGCCAAAAAAATTTTTCACCGACTATGTAATCCAAGGGCTGATATTTCAAACATTTTGGCTTGTTTCGCAGGGCGAATCGCTTTTTGTAATCGACCGCCACGCCGCCCACGAGCGCGTTTTGTACGAAAACATTCTCAAAAAAGCGCGGGGGGAGACTGTGCATTCGCAGCGGCTTCTCGTGCCGATTTCCCTGCGGCTCACCCCGCGCGAGCAACAAATTTTGCAGGATAACGAAGAAATTTTCACGCGATTCGGCTTCGAAATCGCCCAAAACGCAGAACATCCGGAAATTGTTGCCGTGCCGCTTTTGATGAAAGAGCCGCTTTCCGCCACTTTCTTCACCGACATTCTGGACAAAATGGGCGAGGTCGGCTTTGCAAAAAACAGTCCGTATGCGCACAAAACCGAAATTGTCGCAATGGCGGCGTGCAAAGCCGCCGTGAAAGCCGGTGACGCGCCGATTGAGGCGGAGGCGCACGCCTTGGTTGAGCAGCTTTTGCAACTTGAAAACCCGTTCACCTGTCCGCACGGCCGCCCCACGATTATCGAAATCACGAAAAGCGAGCTTGCACGGCGGTTTAAGCGATAGCGCGCCAAGCGCGCATTGAACGCCGGGAACACATCCCGAGTACAGCACATTCCCTCGAAGCCGGAGCAGTTTCCTGTGCAATAGAGCAATTTGATTTTGCGTTGTCCGAAAACGAGGCGGAAAATCGCGGGCTTCAGCGCGTTTTCCGACGAAGTTTGAGGTTACGCAAAACCAAGTTGCTATAAAAAAACGAGAGCAGACATGCGCTGCTCTCGTTTTTTTGAGAAGGAAAAGCCAATAGAGCAATTTGATTTTGCGTTGTCCGAAAACGAGGCGGAAAATCGCGGGCTTCAGCGCGTTTTCCGACGAAGTTTGAGGCTACGCAAAACCAAGTTGCTATACGGCTTCGAGGGAATATTTCGCTGCCGGCGCATGTCTCCGGCATTCGCAGTGCGCGGTGCTGCTAAATCGGATACGCTTCTTTTGCTTCGTATTTCGTGTGCAACAGCTTGTGAGCCTTGTCGCCGTTGGGTTTGCCGAGGTAGTCGTCGTAGAGCTTTTTGATTTGCGGATTTTGGTGCGACTTGCGAACGGAACGAGCGTCGTCTTCTTCGTAGAGGGCTTTTGCGCGTTCGGCGCGAATGTCGAGGTTGTTGCGGATTTCCGCAGAAACTCTGGGCTGTCCGCCGCCGGCAACACAGCCGCCGCCGCAAGCCATAACTTCGATGAAATCGTATTTTGCTTCGCCGGCTTTGACTTTATCCAAAAGCGCGGCCGCGTTTGCCGTGCCGTGAACAACGGCGACTTTCAGCGATGTGCCGTCGTTCATGCCGATGTCGGCTTCTTTCACGCCGGCAAGACCGCGAAGCGCGTTCCATTGCGCGGGAGGATTGTCGCCGCCGCAAATAATATCGAACACTGTGCGAACAGCGGCTTCCGCAACGCCGCCGGTCGTGCCGAAAATTACGCCTGCGCCGTCGGATTCGCCCAAAAAGTCGCCGTCGAATTTTTCGTCGGGAAGCGCGGTAAATTTGATGCTTGCCAACTTAATCATTTTCGCAAGTTCGCGGGTTGTAATCACCGCGTCAACGTCGCGCAAGCCGTCAACTTCAAGCTCCGGGCGGGCGGCTTCCGATTTTTTGGAAATGCAGGGCGCGACCGCAACAACGAAAATTTTCTTCGGGTCAACGCCGGATTTTTCGGCATAATATGACTTAACAAGCGCGCCGAACATCTGAATGGGCGACTTGCAAGAGGATAAATTCGGGATAAATTCGGGATAATTGAACTCGCAGTAGCGCACCCAACCCGACGAACAGGACGTAATCAACGGCAACGTACCGCCGTTTTTAACGCGGTCGAGAAGCTCGTGGCCTTCTTCCATAACGGTCACGTCCGCGCCGAAGCTGGTGTCGTAAACCTTGTCGAAGCCGAGGCGTTTGAGCGCGGTAACCATTTTGCCGGTAACGCGCGTACCTGCGGGCAAGCCGAATTCCTCGCCCAATGCGGCGCGAACCGCCGGTGCGGTTTGAACAACAACGTGGGTATCGGGGCATTCGAGAGCCGCCCAAACTGCGTCGGTGTCATCTTTTTCGCGAAGCGCGGCGGTGGGGCAAACGCTTACGCACTGCCCGCAGTAAATGCAGGGTGTTTCGGTCAAACTCTTGTTAAACAGCGGAGAAACTTTCGTCGCGATGCCTCTGTCGGTGAAATCCAAAATGGACGACGCCTGTTCTTTTTTGCATACGTTCACGCAGCGTCCGCACAAAATGCACTTGCTTTGGTCGCGAACAAGTGCCGGCGACGAATCATCAATAATTCCGAAATCATTTTCGCCCTCGAACGGGATTTCGCGAATACCGAGCTCATCGGCAACGGTCTGCAATTCGCAATTTTTATTCGACGAACAAGTCAGGCAGTCGCGGTTATGCGCAGACAAAATCAGTTCAACCGTCGCCTTACGCGCGTCCCGAACTTTTTTTGTCGTCGTCATAACGACCATTCCGTCGAACACGGGCATAACACATGCGGCGGCAAGGCTTCTCGCGCCCTGCACTTCAACTTGGCACACGCGGCACGCGCCGATTTCATTCGTTTTTTTCAAATAACACAGCGTCGGAATATCAATGCCGACTTTGCGTGCCGCATCGAGAATCGTTGAAGTTGCCTCAACTTCCACGGGGATATTATCAATAGTTACCTTTACCATGTAAGTTCTCCTCTCGGATGTTCAATTTTATTTGCACTTTTTGGGGGTGAAGCCCCGCGAATTTTATTCGGAATTAAAAAATTATCTTTTAATGATTGATTTAAACGGGCAAGCGGGAACGCACGCGCCGCATTTTACGCATTTTTCTTGGTCGATGACGTGAAGTTCGCGCACGTTTCCGACGATTGCGTCGGTGGGGCAAACTTTTTTGCACTTTGTGCAGCCTTTGCAGGATTCGTCGATATGGAATTCCAACAGCTCGACACATGCGCCGGCAGGACATTTTTTATCTTTAACGTGGGCGAGGTATTCGTCTTTGAAGTAGCGAAGGGTCGAGAGGACAGGGTTCGGCGCGGTTTGTCCGAGCCCGCAAAGGGACGACGCTTTGATGTTCACTGCAAGCTCTTGCAGGCGGTCGAGGTCTTCCGGTTCGCCTTTGCCTTCGGTTATGCGGGTGAGGGTTTCAAGCATACGCTTTGTTCCCACGCGGCAGGGCGGGCATTTTCCGCAGGACTCGTCCACCGTAAATTCGAGGAAGAATTTCGCGATATCAACCATGCAGTTTTCTTCGTCCATGACAACAAGGCCGCCGGAACCCATCATCGCGCCGAAATCCAAGAGGCTGTCGTAGTCGATGGGGGCGTCGAGTTGGCCGGCAGTTAAACAGCCGCCGGACGGACCGCCGATTTGTACGGCTTTGAACTCTTTTCCGCCCGGAATGCCGCCGCCGATTTCATATACGATGTCGCGAATTGTTGTTCCCATGGGAACTTCGATAAGCCCGGCGTTTTCGATTTTGCCGGCAAGCGCGAAAACTTTCGTGCCTTTGGATTTTTCCGTTCCCATTGCCGCGAGCCACGACGCGCCGTTTAAGATAATTTGCGGGATATTTGCGAAAGTTTCAACGTTGTTGATAATCGTCGGTTTGCCCCACAGGCCTTTCACGGCGGGGAAGGGCGGACGCGGATTAGGCATACCGCGCTTGCCTTCGATGGAGTTTAACAGAGCGGTTTCTTCGCCGCAAACGAACGCGCCCGCGCCGAGGCGAATTTCAAGGTCGAAGCCGAAGCCGGAGTCGAAAATATTTTCCCCCAACACGCCGAAATCTTTCGCCTGGTCGATGGCGAGTTGCAGACGATTTACCGCGATGGGATATTCTGCGCGAACGTACACGAAGCCTTTATTCGCGCCGATTGCGTACGCCGCGATTGTCATTGCTTCGATAATGGAGTGCGGGTCGCCTTCGAGAATCGACCTGTCCATGAACGCGCCGGGGTCGCCTTCGTCGGCGTTACATACGATATATTTTTGGTCGGATTGCGCTTTGAATCCGAACTCCCATTTCATGCCCGTTGAGAAGCCGCCGCCGCCGCGCCCGCGCAGACCGGAATCTTTGACTTCCTTAATAATGTCTTCGGGTTTCATTTCGAAAAGTGCTTTGCCCAGTGCTTTGTAGCCGTCGAAGGCGATGTATTCCGTGATATTTTCGGGGTTTACAAGCCCGCAAAGGCGAAGCGCGATGCGCTTTTGGATGCCGTAGAACGGAACGTGCCAAAAGTCCTCGATTGAGCCGTCTTCGTGGACGGATTCGGGCAGAAGCAAGTCTTTCGCGGGAACGCCGTCAACAAGATGTTCCTTTGCGATGCGGGGAACATCCTCAATTTTAACGCGGCTGTAAAACGCGCCTTCGGGGTAGATAATAACAATCGGCCCGACTTGGCAATATCCGAAACAACCCGTGCGCACAACGTTTACGCTGTCGGTGAGGTTATTTTTTGCAAGCTCCGCGTTAAAGGCTTCCTCGATTTTTTCGGCGTCGGCGGACAGGCAGCCCGTTCCCTGACAGATAAGCACGTCGCGCTTGCCGGTAAAGGGCTTGCCGCCAAGGCGAATTTGCAGGTGTTCTTTCATATTTTCAGTGGTCATTTCTCTGATGTTTTCGAATTTTTGCAATGCAGTCAAGTTAATGCCTCCTTGTGATGATTAAAATGATTTTCGGGACATTGCCCCAACGAAAGTTAATATTTTGAAATAATATCCTTCATTTCGCCGCCTTTAACGGTCAAGCGGCCGTAAACGTCGTCGCCGGAATCGCGATTGTTCACGATAACAACCGGCGCGAGTCCGCAAGCACCTACGCAACGTGTTGCCATAAGGGTGAATTTGTAATCCGGCGTGGTTTCGTTGTGATGAATGCCGAGTTCGGCGGTAACTTCGTCAACGAGTTTTTGTGCGTCTTTGACGTAGCAGGCTGTTCCCATGCATACGCTGATAATATAATCGCCTTTCGGCTCGACCGAAAACTGGTGATAAAACGTAATAACGCCGTAAATTTCCGCAAGCGGAATGTTCAGCTCTTTAGAAATAACTTTCTGAATTTCCGCCGGAATACAGCCGAAAATCTTTTGACTTTCATTCAAAACGGGCATAAGCCCGCCTTTTTTTGACTTGTTTGCCGCCAAACATGCGTTAAGCCGTTCCATGCGTTCGGGGGTTACTACTTGCTTTTTCATGTATGTATCCCTCTTTTCCGAGAATTTTAGAAGCCGTGTTTAAAAAACACCGCTTCTCCGAGCATTGTACCACAAAAAATTTTTTGGTCAAAACCTATCGGTAGCCGGTTGGTTACCGATAAGTTTTTACGAAAAGCAAAACGGAAACCGACTTTTAAATTTTTGCAGGATTTTCCCCCGCGTTCTCATAAATTTTTTTGAACAGTTACTAAATTTATACCCTCACCGCCGCAAAAGCCTGTAAACATTGGGTTTTGCGGCGTTTAATTTTCTAACTTTATATGTTTTGGTCTTTGTTTGGTCGTTATTTTGTACCCATGTTTGGCGGGTCTTACCGCAAGCCGCCGCGAGTTATTACAAGTCAATCGCGTTTGCTATGGCTTCCATAGCGCGGGTCTGTGCGTTGCTGAAACTGTGCGAGTAAATGGAAAGAGTTGTTGCGGGGGGCGGGGGTGCTATGCCCCAATGCCGCTTGAACCGTCACAACGTCCACGCCGCTGTTAATTAACACAGAAGCGTTAAAGTGTCGAAAGGAATGTACGTTTACTTTCCTCATGCCTGTGCGCTTGCAGAGTGCCGACAGATAGTTATACGGCGTTGACGGGTGCATGGGCGTACCGTTCCACGTTGTAAACAGTCTGTCATTCTCTACCCATGAACCGCCGCATATTTCGCGTTGTTGGTCTTGCCATGCGCGGTACTCTTTGAGCGTTTGCATTACATGGACGGGCAGTTTCAAACTTCTGCGGCTTGTTGCAGTCTTGGGCGTGTCTGTGAAGCACTCTTTATCTTGTTGGCTGTAGTAGTAGGCGCGGTTTATGGAAATGACAGCATTATTAAAATCAATGTCTTTCCATTCAAGCCCTAACAACTCACCTTTTCGTGCGCCCATGTACGCCGCAAGTGTGAAGAACAGCGCGAACGGCTTTTTATTATCGTCCTCATTCCGCAATAATTCAAGAAATTGCTTTGCTTCTTCGAGAGAATAATAATCACGCTCAACCTTTTGCGCGGCGGGGTAGTCAACAGTTACGCACGGGTTAAATGTCAGTATGCGCTTTTTGACTGCGTAATTCATAATCACAGATACGAGCCGCACATGGTTTTTTACGTTGCCCGTTGACAGCCCATCAGCCACAAGAGAGGAAACATAGCGTTGAATATCCAACGGTGAAATTTTATCTATGCGCAAATGTCCAAATGCCGCATACATACGCTTTTCCATTCTGCGGTAGCCTACCACCGTAAGGCGTTTCAGCTTCAATTCCGCATAATCTCTAAACCAATCTTGGGCGAATGTTTCAAATTTCGCCGCCGTTACGCTT
>Ga0123355_10002010_pt1 | contig 28754 bp, 32 predicted proteins | sample TergutEmb28metaG_3_FD_89872 | JGI IMG/M metagenome (GOLD analysis project Ga0123355, IMG submission 89872) | Embiratermes neotenicus P1 segment gut microbial communities from Petit-Saut dam, French Guiana - Emb289 P1 | ecosystem: Host-associated > Arthropoda: Insects > Digestive system > Gut ... | reverse complement strand
TGCGCTATGCGTTGTCGCAAAAACCCTTACGTACCTCTGGGTACGTGCGGCTTTTTGCTCCTAGCCTAGCACAAAATTTACACTAAAATTCGGTACAAGCGAATTATCGAACACACCCAAGTTTATCACCCAAGGAAATAAAAAGCATTGTTTCGGAGCAGAAAAGCAGCCCATTTTCAATTGATACAATAGCAGGAAAAGCATATGGAAACAAAATTGAAATCAGTTACTGTTCATTTTTCAGTAATTCTTGGAAGCCTATTTTTTATGGACTAGTTTCCAATAGCGATAATGGAGCTGTTATAACAGGAGCTTTTAAAACAAGTGAATTTGCAAGAGTTTTTATGAAGATTTTGCGAGGTTTAATAATTTGTATGGGTGTTCTCATACTACTGGGTGCAGTCTTAAATAGCGATATCCAGTTAGTACTTCTTTTGATTATTCCTGTATTTATGTATGTAGCTTCTCATGTAGTGGAAAAAATCGGTGTTAATGCTGGTGAAGGAGATAAGAGAGATATCCTTGATTTTATTGAAAGAGAACTGTTGGCTACGCCTTCGATGCCATTAACATGAACAAAACCAAAATAAACTTGCTTTTCAAATATATCCAAAATAAAAACAGGAGATATTCTGACCACAGGACATCCCGTAACTGCTCACTTTCCGACCATTACTTATGAAACTACCGGTAGATTTGTTTTGTCGAACTTGGTATAATTATGATGCAGATAGTAACTATGTGAAAGTAGGTGCGCAATGGTTATGAGTATTGTTGGAGACCTTATTTTAGGAGTAGTTGGGGCAGGTCTGTATGATAAGCTGGGAAATGTTCATGAGAAAAGCCAAATAAAAAAAGTAATGGACGAATTAAAAAACACCTCACAATTTGATGTTAGCAAGCATCAAGTGAATGAGGTTTATTACAATGCTTTGGATTCGTATATTACGAGAAAAAATATAGTCCCTTGGTTAATTGAAATTTGTTATGACAAGAGAAATCCTGGCTTTATATCAGCTAAAGAGTTTTCGGAGAAAGAAGCAGACTTATTTATAAATCAAAACAACCAGTATCTTGGGCTAAGAAGTACGTTTGTAAAGATATTTTATGACCTATACAGTGTTGTTAACATAGCACTAAATAATTTAAACGAAAGCGACCGGGTACTTGCTAATGCAGTTTATGAAAGCAAGCATTATTTAGGCTCTAAACTGGATAGCATGCACTCTGATATTAAAGAATCACCAACATCTACTCCCGCCCCACCCGACATCCCTCACTACTTAACCACACAAGCTCCGCCAACAAATAAAGAGTTCAGCTACCGCGATGACATGGTGGAGGAACTATACAAAGCAATCAAACAAAACAAGAAACTTGCACTAATTAGCGGGTTGGGCGGCATTGGCAAAACAACCATAGCCAAAGCGTTATACCACAAAGTTAAAGATGAGCATAAACATGTGGCATGGGTCGAGTATCAGCACAGTATCAAAGAGAGCTTGTTAAGCTCATTTATACTTTTCGATGAAGATGAAATTGAAGATAGTACCGATAGATACAGGAGAATAAGGAATTTTCTGCTGGATGCAAAAAAGGATACTATCATATTTATTGATAACGTATCCGGTGACGATTCTGATGGAGTGGACTTTATAGAGCGGCTAGGCGTAAATGTAGTGCTGACATCAAGAGCAAGCGATATCGGAAATTTTAAGGAGTTCACTGTAGACTTTTTATCAGAGGAGCAATGTGTTGATATTTTTTATAAATACTACGAATATGATAGGGAGCGGAAGCAAAAAGAAGCCGTCCGCAAGCTTGTGGAACTTGTAAAGTGCCATACTCTCTCCGTAGAGCTACTGGCTCGTGCTGCGAACAAACCGGGATACCCATTGGAGAAATATGTGGCAGACTTAAAAGAAAAAGGGTTTGAGTACCCCGATTTAAGCGTGAAAACGTCCCATACCTCCAACCTCAAGACTATAGCCGAACACTTGCAGGCATTGTTTGAACTGGTTTCGGTAAACGATGAACAAAAACGAATATTGAAGAACTTTTCGCGCATGCCAAGCGTTGAAATACCTGCTGAAGTGCAAGAGTGGCTGGGTTGTACAGCAGACGATATAGTGGGGCTAACAAAACTGGGCTGGCTAACCGCATCCGAAACAGGGTATGAAATGCATCCGATAGTAAAGGAAGCGATTCTGCTTCAATATAAGAAAGTGCAGTATGAAGACTTCGAAGCGATTATCAGTTATATGTCAAGTGATGAATACATAAACGACGCTGACATATACACACAAGTCCGCATCCGTCTTAACATTGCAGAATCTGTAATGAGCTGTTTTTGTGATTATGAAAAAGAGGAAATTGGTATATTGTTTAATGCCACTGCGGACTCGTATTCCAATCAGGGAGATTACCCAAAGGCATTGGAGTGGTTTCAGAAGGCTTTGGAAATCAGTGAAAAGGTGTTAGGCTTAGAGCATCCAAACATCGCCATTATCTATAATAACATTGCGTTAGTATATTCTCATCAGGGAGATTACCCAAAGGCACTGGAATGGTTTCAGAAGGATTTGGAAATCAGTGAAAAAGTTTTGGGCTTAGACCATCCAAACACTGCCACCACTTATAATAACATTGCGTTAGTATATTCTCGTCAGGGAAATTACCCAACGGCATTGGAGTGGTATCAGAAGGATTTGGAAATCAGTGAAAAAGTTTTGGGCTTAGACCATCCAAACACTGCCACCACTTATAATAACATTGCGTTAGTATATTCTCGTCAGGGAGATTACCCCAAGGCACTGGAATGGTATCAGAAGGCGTTGGAAATCCGCGAAAAGATGTTGAGCTTAGACCATCCAGACACTGCCATCACATATAATAACATTGCAGGAGTGTATTATAAACAGGGTAATTACCCCAAGGCACTGGAATGGCTTCAGAAGGCTTTGAAAATCCATGAAAAGGTGTTGGGCTTAGAACATCCATCTACTGCCACCATATATAATAACATTGCAGGAGTGTATTATGAACAGGGTAATTACCCCAATGCACTGGAATGGCTTCAGAAGGCTTTAGTAATCCGTGAAAAGGTGTTTTGCTTAAATCATCCCTATACCATTACTATCAATGAGAATATTGCAATAGTAAAGGATTTGCTAAGTTAAAAACATCGCACTATCAATAACTGACAATGAAAACCACAGCTTGCCAAATGTACTGCTTTCAATGCGTCGCGGGGGCAGGAATTTTGACAACCACACAAGCACCAGTCGTCCTTCCTATAGGGGAGCAACCCAAAATTAGCAGAATCCAATTTTTCCGTAACTTCCAGACAACATGCCTGCGAAAATTTTATGGTTTACATTTATGTATACAAAGCATATAATGTAGTCATAATAAAAACGGAGAACGCTAGACACGTTCTCCTAGGCACTAGCCGCTGTAAAGGCGGCAGGCTTGCTAGATTGTATTGCAAAAAGTGACTAGCTTACCTTGCGATTGGGGGCTAGTCACTTTTTTGTGTTCTTCGTTTCGATATACATCAACAAGGCCAGAAAAAACAACCCGGCTTGAAACAATAACGTAAATGTTTCGTATACCGCCATATATGCCGCCTCCCTTCAAGTTGGATTTTTCAACCCTCCTTTCCGGTAAGCAAGCCCACAAAAAGATGCCCTTACGCGCAGTGCTTGCCTAAAATTATAGAGCTGTTGGGTCTGTAAATCAACTAGAAATCGAACAATTCATCGACTGGCAACCTCAGGTTCCCGGTAAAATATGACTGCGAAAATTTTATGGTTTACATTTATGTATACAAAGCATATAATGTAGTCACAATAAAAAAACGGAGAACGCTCAACACGTTCTCCTAGGCACTAGCCGCTATAAAGGCGGCAGGCTTGCTAAGTTATAAAGTAAAAAGTAATCAGCGTGCCTTTGCGATGGGGGCTGATTACTTTTTTGTGTTCTTCATTTCGATATATACTAACAGAGCCATTAGAAATATCCCTGCTTGAAACAGTAGTGCTAACGTTTCGTATACCGCCATATATGCCGCCTCCCTTCAAGTTGGATTTTTCAACCCTCCTTTCTGGTAAGCAAGCCCACAAAAAGATGCCCTTACGCGCAGTGCTTATACATAATTATAGAGCTATTGGGTCTGCACGTCAACTAAAAATCGAACAAATAATCGCCAAATAACCCTCAGGCTCCCAGCAAATCAAACCCTTATGATACATCCCCAACTGCTATGCAGGGATATAAAAAGAGGCTGCCCCGTTAAACACCAAAGTTTAACGGGGCAGCCTCTTTTATCGATACTAATCGCGGTTATATTTTTTCTTAAACCGTTCAACACGTCCACCGGCCTCAAGAAGAAGTTTTTGACTGCCCGTGTAGTAAGGATGGCATTTGCCACAGACCTCCACAGTTATTTTTTCCTGTGTAGAGCCTGCTACAAACTCATTGCCGCAGTTGCATCGTACTTGTGCATCATAATATTTCGGATGGATAGCCGCTTTCATCATTTCACCATCCTTTCTGTTTGGGGTAAATTGCATCGTGCATTGTAGCACAATTCTTACCGTCGTGCAACTTTTGTTGCCATAACTGTAATCGTTGGATATAATCTTATGAATAAACATAAGGAGCTAAGTGTGAAACATCCGCGTAACGGATTTTCATACCAACCTATTTGTAACGCCGACGAAGGAGGCATGGAATAACATATGAAATTTCTGCCATACATAGCCGTTGCTGCTACTGCCCTTTTGTGGTCGTCCGCTTTTCCGGCGGTTAGAGATGTTTTAAATTACTATTCGCCCGAGGCTTTAATGCTGCTGCGGTTTCTTATTGCGTCTGCCGTGTTTCTGCTCTACTGCGTTGTAAGAAAAGTTCCGCCGCCTGATAAGCGCGATTTGCCTATTTTTATCGGATCAGGTCTGACAGGTTTGTTCCTTTATATGTGGGCATTTAACACGGGTACATCCATGGTGTACTCGGGCATAAGCGGTTTTATTATTGCGGCTGCACCGGTGCTTACGCTAATAATGTCTGTTATCTTTCTAAAGGAAAAGGCCGGGCCGGTAATTTGGCTTGGGGTGCTTATTAGCTTTGGTGGTATTGTGATTATAGCCACCACACAAGTAACCGATATGCAGCTTAATTTTGGTATTGTCTTGCTTTTGGCGGCTGCCTTTTTGACCAGCGCGTACAATATAATCCAAAAACAAATCCTTAAAAAATATTCTGTAATACAGGCTACCGCCTACACCGTTATAATTGGTACTTTGTTCATGTTCATTTTTTTCCCGCACTTGATACGGGACTTTCCGCAGGCAACCATGCGTGTTAATTTGCTGGTGGTGTATCTCGCGCTGTTTCCGGCGGCGTTGGCGTATTTTCTTTGGGCGTACGCGCTTTCCAAAATGGAAAAAACGGTTCATGCTACCAGTTTTATGTACCCCATACCGTTTTTGGCATCTGTTTTTGCGTTTTTTTGGCTGGGAGAAAGATTACCGCCCTTGGCGATTGTTGGTGGAATTGTTGTAGTTGTGGGAATGATAATTACAAACGTGTATCGCGAAACATCACCGCCCCCTAAAGAACAGGAGGAACCCCAATGAACCTAACCGACCCAACCCTATACACCAACCGCGAACTAAGTTGGCTGGAATTTAACGAGCGCGTACTGGAAGAAGCGCAGGACAAAACCAACCCCATAATGGAGCGGCTAAAATTCCTGGCAATTTCCGCATCCAACTTGGACGAATTTTTTATGGTGCGTGTTTCGTCTCTCATGCGCAGCGAAATTACAGACCCTTCTGGCATGACACCCAAGGAGCAGCTTGCGGCCATTTCCAAGCGCGTTCACGAGATGGTGCAGCGTCAGTATTCCTGCTTCACCAAAAGCCTGATACCCGCAATGGAAAAGGAAAACATCCGCTTTCTCACATATTCACAACTAACCGATTCTCAAAAAAACCAAGTAAAAACTTACTTCAACAAAGTCCTGTACCAAGTTTTAACTCCAATGGCCATAGACCAGAGCCGCCCTTTTCCCACGCTAAATAACCGCACGGTAAACATTTTTGTAGAACTTGCCCCCGACGAAGAAGCAACTCCTGTGCGTACAGTAGAATGGGACTCCAAAGAGGCACGCTGGCACATTTCTGAAAAATCTAACAAAGGGGCGCGCTACGCCGTAGTGCAAGTGCCTACGGTAGTGCCGCGCATTGTCCCTGTCAAAACGGAAGACAAAACTGCGCATCACTTCATTTTGCTGGAAAACATCCTGCTGGAGCATATAGGTCGCCTGTTTATGGGCTACACGGTAACGCGTACGTCCCTACTGCGTGTGACCCGAAACTCAGACCTTGACATAGACGAGGAAGATATAGACGACCTGCTGGACGAAGTAACACGCTCCATAAAAGGCCGCCGCTGGGGCGACCCCGTTCGGATAGAAATAACAAAGGGAATGAGTAAGCCGGGCATGGCGTTAATAAAAAAAGCCCTGGGCGTAACAGAGGACAAACTTTACGAAATAAAAGGCCCGCCGGACTTTAATACATGGATGAATTTTTCTATGAAAGAGGAATTTGAGCATTTGCGCTATAAGCTGGACGTACCCAGCCCTGTGGCAGAATTCGTCGGTGGCGAAAGCATGTTTGACGTAATACGCAACCGCGACGTGCTGGTGCATCACCCGTACATGAGCTTCGATTGCGTGACACGCTTTGTAAAAGAAGCCGCCGCGGACCCAAATGTGCTGGCTATAAAGCAGACGCTGTATCGCGTAAGCGGGCAGTCGCCGATAGTGCGCGCGCTTATTCAAGCGGCGGAAAACGGCAAGCAAGTTACCGTACTGGTAGAGCTGAAGGCGCGCTTTGACGAAGAAAACAACATCAACTGGGCAAAGCTAATGGAAAAAGCAGGCGTACACGTAGTATACGGCCTGGCAGGTCTAAAAACCCACTGCAAAGTATGCCTTGTTGTGCGCCGCGAAAAAAAGGACATCCGACGCTATTTACACCTGGGTACAGGCAACTATAACGAGGCCACCGCCAAAATTTACACCGACGTAGGGCTGTTTACCTGCAACGAGGCTTTTGGGCAGGATGCGTCCGTGCTGTTTAATGTACTAACAGGCTACGCAAAAGCTACAGACTGGCAAAAATTTGCCGTGGCACCCCTTACGTTGCGCAGCACATTCGAAAAGCTAATCGAGCAGGAAACGAAAAACGCCCAAGAAGGCAAACCCGCCGCCATAACCGCAAAAATGAATTCTCTCACGGATGTTGCCATTATTGAAAGCCTGTACAAAGCATCGCAAGCGGGTGTTAAGATTCGCCTGTTGGTGCGGGGGACCTGCCGCTTGAAGCCGGGCATCCCTGGTGTAAGCGAAAACATCGAAGTATCCAGCATAGTGGACAGATATCTGGAGCATAGCCGCATTTTCATTTTCGAAAACGACGGCGCGCCCAAGGTATTCCTTGCCAGCGCGGACTGGATGACGCGCAACCTCAGCCGCAGGGTAGAGGTTATGTTCCCTATTGAAAACACCGAGCTGCAAGAGAAACTTATAACCATAATGGATATATCGCTTAGCGACAACGTAAAACGCCGCATAGCAAACCCCGACGGCACATACGAAAGGCCGCCCCGCAGAGGGAAAGCTGCCGTGCAGGCGCAGCTTGCGCTGCATAAGCGCGCGGCTGCGGAGCGTGATGGTCTTGTTAAGCATCAGATGTAACCAAATGTGGTTTTTCTGGCATAATTAGGGGTTGTTTCGTTGAATTAATTGTGGTATTTTATAGTCGACTGCCTTAAAAATCTGAACACGAAGCTTGTAATTCGGTCCCTTATCACTATTGGCCTGGTTGCGAATGTAAGCAAAAGAGAGACGTAGGCAATGCAGAAAGTTTTTTAAGGAGTGTTATGAATGAAATTTGAGTGGGACGCGAATAAAAATGATTTGAATAAAGCAAAGCATAATGTGTCATTTGAGGTCGCCGAATCTGTATTTGATGATAAAAACGCTGTCTACTTGTACGACGAAATTCACTCAACAGACGAAGATAGGTTTGTTGTTATAGGCAAAGAAGATACCTTGCGTATGGAAATAACGGTATGTCATTGCTACAGAGGGAATAATGAAGAGGTAATCAGAATAATATCAGCAAGAAAGGCAACAAAAAAAGAAATCACAATATATGTTTCGGGAGGTGCAGAAGAATGAAATCAGAATATAGCTTGAATGATTTTAAGGGCATCATGAAAAACCCATTTTATGACATGCTAAATAAAGAGGTAGTTGTTCCATTAAGAAGGGACGTTTATCAGGTTTTTGCAAGCATAGCAGAGCAAAATGGAGAAGAACCTGAAAAAGTAATGCGCCGCTGTTTAGCCGATTACGCAAAGAAGCTACAAGAGCATGAATAGGCTCGTTTTCGTAGCCTGTCACTGCCCATGCTGTTGACTTTTGGAATGCTCGATGCTTCTAGCTAGGCTTACCCCTTATGCTTTATCTCCGCCAAATAATAAGCAACATTATTAGCATGGTCGGCACAACGTTCCAGATGCGCTACCGTATTAATAAATATTACACCACCGCGCGGGTTGCTCTTCTCGCTTTTCATGCGCCCGATGTGATTTTCCATGTATTCTTTAGCCATGTTGTCGATATGACGCTCCAGGTGGTAAATTTTCTCCAGCGTCTCTTCGGACAACTCTTCAAACAGCTCCATGGTTAGCGAAATAATATTAACCGTGGCATTACCCAGTGTCAGCAGCTCGTCGAGTGCTTTTTCGGAAAGGCGTAGTTTGCCCTTTTTCTTTGTACGAATTTTAAATTCAGTGATATTTTCTGCATAATCGCCAATTCTTTCCAAGTCGGTAGCAATGTACATTAGCGTACCGATTTTTTTCATGTCCGAAACACTGTCGAGGTTTTCAAGCTCCATAAGAAAGGACGTGATTTGTCTGTGCAGATAATTAATGGATGTTTCCGTTTCCAGTACGGTGGCGGCTTTTTCTTCGTCGCTTTCGGCAAATGCTTCCAGGGAAAGCTGTAAGTTTTCCAATGCCATTTTGCCCATGCGGTTAAGCTCGTTAAAGGATTGCTCTATTACAACGCCCGGCGTAAGATTCTTGTCCTTGATAAAGTGAAGTTCCTTAGAGTCTGCCGAGCGGACGCGCTTTGGCATAATTTTATACATAAGAAGCGCGAGATACCCCACAAACGGCAGGAAGATTACCGTAAGTGCCACTTTAAAGACTGTGTAAAACATGGCCATCTGCCGCGCGCCGTCGTCCCATGTGCGCTGAAACCATTCCAAAATCCCCGGAAAGACGAAAATAAGCACCCCAAAAACCGCTGTACCAAAGGCAATATAAATCATATTGGCAATAGCCAGACGCTTACTCTCCCGCCGCCCCGCCAGCGACGCCAGCAGCGCGGTAACGGTAGTACCCACGCTAATTCCCAAAATAATATAGGCCGCCGTGACAAAATTAAGGTCTGCCCCGCCAATGTACAGTGCGATAAGAATGCCCGTGGCAGCAGTGGAACTTTGTATAACGGCAGTAAAAACAAACCCGGCCAAGATAGCAAGGAACGGATTTTCAAACGCGGTCAAAATAGCTTCGAACCCCGGAGTACGCGCAAATTCCCCAAGCGGGTCGCCCATAACGGAAAGCCCAAAGAAAAGCAAGCCCACGCCAAGGATAATAAACCCTAAATCCTTTGCGGCCTTTCGCTGGAGAAACAAATACATAATAAGCCCGATAAAAATAAACAGCGGTGCCGCGGCCGTAACCCGGAACGCAAAAAGATGCGCCGTAAAAGTAGTACCGATATGCGCGCCGATAACAAGGCTAATCGCCTGAGACAGCGACATCAAGCCCGCGTTAATAAACCCAACAGCAATAACCGAAGTAGCCGTGGAACTTTGAATAATAATAGTAACAAGCGCGCCCACACCAATACCAAGGAAGCGGTTAGAGGTCGCGCGCTCCACAATAGAGCGCATACGGCTACCCGCCATAAGCTCCAGCCCATCCACCAGCATTTTCATTCCATATAGAAAAAGCCCAAGCCCACCGAATACCAAGAAAATGTTTTGAACAATCTCGCCTGTGTACATTATTACCTCCAAATTACTGCAATCATATATTACGGTATTATAATGTGGCAATCTAGTCAACAATTTATATTTTGTGGCGACAACAGGTGCTGGGCTGTAGGTATTTTTCCAGGTATAATTAACCATGCAAAACTCGGCGTAAATTGTTGCGCGTTCATGTTCTTTCTCTTTTATACTATTTACGAAAGGAGGGTTTGACTTGGATTGGCTTACCGGAATGAATGCAGCAATTGCATATGTGGAAGATAACCTGGACGACGAAATTAGCTACGAAGAGCTTGCACGCATTGCCTGTTGTTCTTCCCATAGTTTTCTCAGAATGTTTTCATTTGTAACTGATGTTTCGCATTCAGAATAATTGTGTTTAAAATAAAACCGTGGGACAAAGCCCCACGGTTTTATTAATTACATAAACTATTATTCCTTACCGGCATCTATCTCCAAAGCCAACGCGGCTTTCTTACGCGCCCTGCGTTCTTGCACAATAGGCACGATAACCGAAAGCACCGCCAGCACTAAGAAAATAACCGTAAGGGGACGAGTGTAAAAACTTGACGCACCGCCAATCATAAGTGCCTGGCGGAAGTTCATTTCCATAATGCGCCCGAGTACTACACCCAGCACCACAGGTGCGACAGGGTAGTTATACCGCTTAAACAGCCAGCCGATAATACCGAACGCAATACATATGCCAACGTCCAGCAGCGAGCTTCTGATAGCAAAGCTGCCGATTATCGTAAACATGAAAATGAAGGTATACAGTATTGGTTTTTTGATATTGGTTGTGCGCACCCATAGCTTGGTACCCGCATAGCCGATTATCAACACAAAAATGCTGGAAATAAACATAGTGGCAAAAATGCCGTATACAAGCTCCGGCTCTGTAGCAAATAGCTCCGGCCCTGGGTTTAACCCGTGAATCATAAGAGCCGCCATAAGCACCGCCACTGTAGGCGCGCCGGGGATACCAAGTGCCAGCATAGGTACAAGGGAGCCGCCCGTATTGGCACTGTCGGACGCACCGGACGCGGCAACGCCCTCGGGCGCGCCCTTGCCGAATTGTGCCGAATTCTTACTGATACGCTTTTCGAAGTCATACGCAAGGAAAGACGCAATGGCAGACCCTGCGCCGGGCAAAATTCCCACCAGCGTACCCACAACGCTTGCGCGAAGCATGGCACCCTTCAGCTTCCAGTATTGGATGAATTTTGGATAGGTGTAAGTGTGTTTTTCAAATGTTTGGTCGCTTGCCTTGTAGTTTTCCAAGTTATGAAAGAGTTCGCCCAGGGCAAACAGACCAATCATAACAGGCATAAGCCCAAAGCCGTCAAACAGCCGCATGATACCAAAGGTGTAACGCTGCGTCCCCAGTATCGGGTCCATGCCTATTGTGTTAATCAAAAGACCAAGCAATACGGCAACCAACGCCTTAGGCCAGTGCTTTCCGCCAAGTGTGGCAACGGTTGCAAGACCAAGTACGCAAAGCGCGAAGTATTCCGACGGCCAAAAGTTTAATGCCCAACGCGCCATTGGCGTGGCAAACAGTATTAATACAACCGTGCCAAAAATACCGCCTACAAACGACCCCCACAGCAAAATGCCCAAAGCCTCGCCGCCCCGGCCGGACTTTGCCATGGGATACCCATCGAACAAAGTAGGCACAGAGGATGGCGTACCGGGCGTGTTGATAGTAACCGCCGGGATACAGCCGCTGTAGTTGCCGCCTTTGTAGCAGCCAAGCAAAAGCGCGATGCCGTTCAAGGGACTCATGGTGAAGGTAAACGGCAGCAAAAGGGCAACCGCCATTGAGGTAGAAATCCCCGGGATGGTGCCAAGCACAATTCCCACGGCTACCCCTACGAAAACCATCAAAAGCGGCATAAAGCCCATCATTAAAATAGTTCCGTCAATTAAATTTTGAAGAATCTCCATTACAATCGCTACCCCCTAACCCAACAGGCCTGAAAACAAGCTGCCCACAGGCAGACGGACATTAAGCAATCGTGCAAAAACAAAGTACGAAAACAGTATCCATCCTGCGGGTACAGCTATAAGCTCGAGCTTCTTACGCGAACCCAGCACCCACATGACCGTAATCATAAACAGTGCCGAGCTAATGTAATAGCCAATAAAGCCAAACAACGCGATGCTGATAACAAGCGCGGCCAGCACAATGCCCACCAGACGCACATTGCCCCATTTGGGGTCGTGGTCGTCTGTGCCGCGAAAAATGGGGATTAGCGTAAGTATCACCACGGGTATCAGCGCGAAAAACCACACCCGTGGGATAGTGCTTGCGTCCGTAACGGCACGCAAAATTGGTGCGGGAGCCGGGAACGAGAAGGAAATAATGTAAAACAGCAACCCAACCCAAAAAATCCCGGCCAAAACCAGCAACTGTCCCGTGTATGGACGCAATCTTTTAAAAGGCCTAATCAAAGCCCAAAGCAAGCCAAGATAAACAGCCAAAATAAGAAAATGAAGCGGCCACCACAGCGTTGCAAAAAAACTCCCAACTGTAGCCAAGAGAAGGCCTCCTTCTAATTAATCAAGCATACCCAAATAGTTTAACCAGTATTCGGTGGTGTCCATTGTGTCTTGGATAACCGCTCTAAATTCTTGGGTAAACATTGCTGTTGGCGCAATGGCGTTGCCTGCGTTGTATTCAACCCATTCAGGGTTTTGGGATACTTGGTAAACGATGTTTTGGAACCATGCAATCATTTCGGGCGGGGTACCGCGTCTTACGGCATAACCGCGCCACATGTGCATGTCGTTCAATTCAGGGAAACCTAGTTCCGCAAATGTTGGGGAATCTTCAAAGCCCGGCATACGCTCCGGTGATGCTATCGCGGCAACCCATAGGTCGCGTCCTGCTGTATCAAACGGGTTGCCCATTTGCACGTCTGCCGCACCGCCAAGTACCGCAGCCGCACCCAGCGGGCCTGACTCGAAAGGTACCGCGGTGCCGTCTGTGCCTGTTGCTTGCCACAGTAGCAATGCTTCAAAGTGCTTGTTGCCGCCAAGCATAGGTACCGCCCATATTTGGCTGCCGTTCATTTCGCGTGCTTGCTCTAGTATTCCGTGGAAATCCAGACCTGCGTCACGCGCTTCGTTTGTTATTATAACCGCCGCGGGGTCTCTTTGAATTTTGGCAACCCAGTAGTAGCCGTCTACATAATCGTCCGGGTCAAAGCCGTGGGACACTACGTTATTTACGTTAGACATAGCCGCACCGAAAATTGTATATCCATCTGCGGGTCTGTCCAAAACTTCACGCGAGGCTATCATTGTCGCGCCGCCAACTACGTTTTCCACAACAAAGGTTGCGTCTGTGTATTGGCGCGCTATATCCACAAATAAGCGAGTGGCAACGTCCATACCGCCGCCGGGGGCTACGTGGGTGATAATGGTAATGGGGCGGGTAGGCTCCCATGTAACTTCTACTTCTGTGGGATGCGGTTCGGGTTCTGCAGGTGTAGCAGGTTCTGCCGCAGGAGGTGCAGGCGCGGGTTGTACAGGTGCCGCGGGTGCAACCGGTTCGGGTTGAGGGCTTGTACATGCCGCAAACGCCAGTGACAGCATCATAACGGCAAACAATAGAACTAGAATTTTTTTCATTTTTATTCTCCTTTTTTGACGTTGCAAACTCTTAGTTTGCATTATTTTTCTGCGAGAAGGTCAAAGGCCATTCCGTGCCTTAGTCCTCTGTCGCTGATTGTTAACTTATCCACGCCCAAAAGGCGCATGATAACCTTTAGAATACAAGCACCCGCTAATATAACATCTGCGCGCTTGGGTTGCAATCCTATAATTTCTTTGCGCTGCTCGATAGTGCGTGTGCTGTAGGCCTCGATTTGTTCCTCTACATCTGCTAGGGTTAGGGTAGAGCCTTGGATTACGTCCGGGTCGTAGATGGTCATCTTGTGTTTGACCGCGCCCATGCTGGTTACGGCTCCGCCCATGCCTACCAGCTGGGAGACAGTGTCGGTTACGCCGCCGCCGGCAAAACAAGCATCAATTTCCGCAAGCGCGGCTTCTACGTCCGCAGGTGAAACAGGGTCTGCTTGAAAATGCTTTTCCGTAATACGGATAGCACCAAGGTCTATGCTAAAGCGGTTCTCCATAATTGTGCCTGTGCCGAAAACAAACTCGGTACTTCCGCCGCCCGTGTCGAATATGGCAAGTTTGCCGTCGGACAGCGGCAGGGCAGAAAGCACAGCCAAGTACGATAGGCGCGCCTCTTCTTCCCCCGGGATAACCGTAAGGTTGACATCGCATGTGTCCTTGACCAGTTTTATAAACTCGTTGGTGTTTGCCGCGTTGCGCAGTGCCATTGTGCCTACGCAGAATATCTCGTCTGCACCATTTGCGCGGGCGGTTTGGGCAAAGCGGGCAATGGCTTGGCTGTTGCGCTGCATTGCGTCCGGGCTTATCATGCCCGTTTCTCTAAGGCCCTCGCCAAGGCGGGCGATGTCGTTTTGGTCCAATATCGTGGCCAATGTACCGTCCGCGTTTTTTTCGCCCAAGAAAAATTTAATGGAGTTTGAACCTACATCTATTATTGCTATTTTTTTCATGTGTTATTTCAGGCCTCCTTCGTCGGCGTTATAAAGTCGATTGGTATGAAAATCCGAGATGTTTCACATTTATCCTCGCATTCCAACGGCTGTTTTCATGGCGTTGATGTAGTTGATGTTCTCGAAGCCCTCCAGGCCAAGTTCCCGCACTGTTGCGATAACATTTGCAGGGTCGGTATGTTCTACGCAAATGGTGCGCATTGGTACGCCGTTGAATTTTGTCTCGGCAATTTCTACTGTGGCTTGGTTGATTTCGTATGCTTGACGTTCTTTGTAAACTTCCACCACGCATAGCTGCTCGCAGGTTGCTACCAGCCCCAAGAATTCCGCATAGGTGTAAGTCTCCTGCGAAAACTGCATGGGTACTTTGAAAAAGTCGCGGAACAAGACTTCCAGCTTGTCCTTTGTTGTGGGGAAGCCCTCTTTCATGGCGGGGTACCACTGCTCTAGCTTGTCGGCGTTAACTTGCTTTAGGCTCTTGATGTCCACCAAGTCGTCACGGATTTTTACATTTTCGTCGCTAACTTTTGAGAGGATGTACTTCTCTTCGCTTTTTTTAAAGCCCTTTTTCTCATGTTTGTTGATGTTGACCTCGGCCTGGCCGAAATCCTGGCCAAATGTGCGCCATTCCCATCTGGGGATTATCATTTAAAATGCTCCTTTCGTGGTTGTAATTCGGATAAGGGGAAAAATGCGCCTCCCGAATATCGCAATATCTTCACTCCTGTACGATATTATAATGTAGGGATGTAGTCAACAGGCTAAATTTTGTGGAGGTTACAGGTGGTAGGCTGTGGGGGAATAAAATTATTGATTCTGCACCAGAAGCAAGCTTCTTCGAAAATATTTTCGTTGAGTTTGTGTCTCCCTATTGTTATAATTATTAAAATTACAGTATTTTGCTAGGGGTGAATGTATGCGCTCTATAGAAATTTGCGCCGGAGCTGGTGGGCAAGCCCTCGGGTTAGAGCAAGCCGGATTTGAACATATAGCATTGGTTGAAATAGATAAACATGCCTGTGCAACGCTAATGGAAAACCGTCCAGAATGGAATGTTATAGAGGGGGATGTTAAAACCTTTTCAGCTATAGGATATAACGATGTAGACTTATTGGCAGGTGGTGTTCCGTGTCCGCCATTTTCGATTGCTGGAAAACAATTAGGAAATGACGATGAGCGTGACCTATTCCCCGAAGCCTTACGGCTGGTTAGAGAGTGCAATCCCAAGGCTGTAATGCTGGAAAATGTGCGGGGTTTATTTGACCCGAAATTTGAAGGTTATCGAACTTCTATAAAAGAGCAACTTGAAAATATGGGGTATGAGTGTTTTTGGGAACTTACAAATGCTACACATTACGGTGTTCCTCAACAAAGGCCTAGAACGATTCTCGTTGCTCTAAAACATGAGTATGCAAAACATTTTATTTGGCCGCTTGGTATTACTGCACCACCGCCAACTGTTGGTCAACTCCTTTATAATGAAATGGCAAGTAATGGATGGACTGGTGCTAAAGAGTGGAGAGAACAGGCAAATGGCGTTGCACCAACGCTAGTAGGTGGAAGTAAAAAACATGGTGGCCCAGATTTAGGGCCTACCCGCGCGCGCGAGGCATGGGCAAAACTAGGCGTTAATGGCGGTAGCTTGGCAGACCAACCTCCTGATAAAGATTTTATTGGTATGCCAAGGCTAACTGTTCGTATGGCCGCATTGGTTCAAGGCTTCCCATCTGATTGGGAATTTGTTGGAAAGAAAACTCCTGCATATCGTCAAGTTGGAAATGCGTTTCCGCCACCGGCAGCCAAAGCAATTGGTAAAGCAATTATTAAAGCATTATCATCTGTATCAAACGAAAACTTGGAGGCGACACAGCATGAGAGAACCTGGCGCGCGGTCTAAACTCCGCACATACTTTTTAGAACATATTGGGGAAACTCTGGATTCTGATGTATTGCGAGAAGTAGCAGGAGTAAGTGAATGGGCAAGACGTATCCGTGAGTTGCGTAACGAGGAAGGTTATCAAATATTAACTCATAATGACCGCTCAGATTTGAAACCCGGTCAATACCGACTTGAATATCCAAATCCTCAACCTGCATTTGCTCGTGAAATTAGCAAGGAAACTAGAGCGTATGTACTTGACCGTAATGGCTTTACATGTCAAATGTGTGGAGCTGTTGCTGGTGAGCTGCATCCACATGATGCAACACGTAAAACCCGGTTACATATCGGTCATATTGTTGATAAGAGTATGGGTGGTACAGATGACCCGTCAAACTTGAAAGCGATTTGTAGCGTTTGCAATGAGGGAGCGGCTAATCTGACTTTGGACAGGCCATCATATGATAAATTGCTGATTCAAGTACGTAGGGCAACAGGTGCTGACCAACTAAAAATTCTAGAGTGGCTGGTTAAAAAATTTCCGAAGCAGGTCAAGAGCCTTTTTGAATAGGGGAAACTCTCCAATATTTAACCGCACAGCAAATTACATTATCGTGACACTATATGTTTCCCGCTAAGCATTGCCCATCCGCCCGCCGACAGTCTCCTAAATTCCAACATGTGTGGGATGGCGGGCGGGGCAATGCTTATAGGGAAACATATAGCCAAGTATTTATATGCAAATAAGCGAGATTCGATATTAACAATCGTTTCTCGCTTATTTTGTGTGAAAAACTTCTATCGGACCACCTTGAAGGCCTAATTTATCATAAACATTAATCTATACTCCATTTGTAAGAGTCGGAAAATTAACGTATAATATATCCGGCTAAAGTCATTTTATATTGTGAACGGTAACAAATGTTTGCAAAGTTTCAACTGGTGACTCACAGTCACCAGTTGAAAATAATCCGAATGCGAAACCGAAAGGTGTGACACCATGCAAATGCACTATTTCCGCTATTTCGAAGAAGTAGCACGGGAAGGCAGTTTTACAAAAGCGGCAAAAAACCTGTACATATCGCAGCAAAGCCTTAGCGAAAACATCAAGCGCATGGAAGAGCATTACGGCATCGCACTTTTTTCGCGCAAGCCCAGCTTACAGCTTACTCACGCGGGGGAGATGTTTCTCGAATATGTAACCCAGTCTTTGCAGCGCGAAGAGCGACTGTTGGCGGAGTTTAGCTACATAGCGTCCCAGCAAAAGGGTAAAATAAGAGTGGGCATTACACCCACCCGTGCACCGATATTTTTTCCGCTGATATTTTCGCGGTTTAACAAGTTGTATCCGTTCGTAGAACTTTCTCTAAGAGAAGATCACACCTCTTACTTGATAAAAGATTTGCTAAACAGCAAAATCGACTTTATTGTAGGCCTCGAAGACGCGGGAGCGTTGCAAAAGCACATGATTACATCCGAAACACTTTTGCAGGACAGGAAGCTGTACTTCCTTGCGGCGCGAAGCCTGCTGCACGAGTTCTCCGACGAGAGGCTTGCGGCCGCCATGGAAAACGGCGTCTGCCTTAGCGAAATCAAGGATATCCCCATAATACTAAAGCCAAATTCGTCTAAAATCCACACCCAAATTGCGCAGGAATACCTCAAGCACGGCACAAAGCCAAAAATTGTTGTAGAGTCCAGCAACGTGTTCCCCATGCTACCGCTGTGCAGTGCCGGCAACGCGGGAGTGTTTATGCCGCAAACCATTTTGCGGTATGTGCGTGAGCATTATTCCGGGGTGCTGGGCGACGTAATGGTTTTGTCTGTACAGGACATTGCCATTAACTGCGATATTGCAATCATGCATTTGTCAAGCAGGCCCACGCCGGTGTATTTTAATGGGTTTATTGAGATTACTAAGAATGTTTTTGCGGAGCCTGTGTTTAATAGTTGAATAGCGACAAACCTAAAAATTCGAATTCGCCGTAAAGTCGTAAATCACAAATCGTAAATTACACTAATTGTATAATTATTATTGGTTTTAGTCTGTTTCAATGCTATAGTTATAGCGGTTTAACTTTAAAGCCCTTTCGCAAGCTATAGCACAAACCGCTGAACTTAGGAAAGTAATACTATAGTGTTGTAATGACTGGAGTTGATTATCATGACCACAAGCGAAAAAGTTCAATATTGGCTCGATTTGGCAAGTACCGACTTAGGTGCATCAAAAGCAATGTTAAAGAGTAAATATTATTTACATGTTGGATTCATGTGTCATTTGACTATTGAAAAATCACTTAAAGCCGCTATAACGCATTTTACTAACAATACCACCTAAGATACATCAGTTAGTTAAATTGGCTGCAAAAGCTGGGCTTCATGATAAAATGAACGAAGAACAACGGGAACTTTTACGAGAATTAAACCCGTTAAATATCGAAGGGCGTTATCCCGAATATAAAGAAGGGATAGCGCAAACACTGACCCATGATAAATGCGTTCAATTGATAGAAAAAACGGAGGCATTGCTATGTTGGATAAAGCAACAGTTATCTCTACTGCCGGAAGATATTCAGACGAAATAAAAAAGCATTATAACCCATCTGCCATTGTTCTTTTTGGTTCGCATATCAATGGCACTCCTCATGAAGACAGCGACATTGATGTGGCTGTTGTTTTCGATGGCTTTAATGGTAATTGGTACGATACTATTGTAGATTTGTGGAGAATTTCTGAAAGTGTAAGTCTTGATATTGAGCCTCATTTGATGGACACTACCAAAGACAAAAGCGGTTTTACCGATTATGTCATGCGAACGGGTGACGTGATTTATCAAGCATAGCCTATCACCCATATGGTCATCGCGGGTCAGGTTCTTAAATGGCAAGTACTATTCGCAAAAACTATCTTCCTGTTGCTTGGGGCATCAATCTCTATCTGCCAATGATGAATACCTGTATCGGCGGTGTACACACTCAGGTTTGAAACCATAGGCAGGCAAAGGAAGCTCCGGTACAGGCGGGTTATCATGTGTCCGTGAGATACTATGGCGATGTTTGCATCGGGCGGATTTTCGTTTATTATTTTTGACAGCACCACTTCTGCCCTTGTGCGGAATTCTATTTCGCTTTCTTGGTTGTATAGTGCGGTGTGTGGGTGCTTTTGAGAAGGCGGAGGGTATTTTTCAAGTGCTTGTGCGTGAGGCAGCCCTGCTATTAGGCCATTGTTCCACTCCATTAGCTCATCGGTAAATTCGATGGGTATTTTTGTTGCGGCAGAAAGTTTTTCTGCGGTTTGGCGCGCGCGTATTAGGGTGCTTGCGAAAATTTTGTCAGGCTTCATGTAGCCTGTTACCCACTTTGCCATTTTGTCTGCTTGTTGCAGGCCCAGTTCCGTTAGCGGAAAGTCTGCGCGGCCTTCGAAGACTTTTAGGATGTCGGCTTCGGATTGGCCGTGGCGGATTATTAGTAGGTTCATGTGAAATCTCCTCTTGGTAATTTAAGCTGAAAATCGCAAGCGCGTTTCGGCTTCGATTTCGGTCTGTCTTCAACTAAAATGAATATCATCACAAAAAACGACGCCGATAATCAGCGTCGTAATTCCTGTCTGTTCTCGTATAAGACATCTACCGTCTCTGTATAATATGCCATTATTCGCTTGTGCTGGGCTTCCATGTTCATCATGTATTCCTTCATTTGCTTTTCGGCGGCTTCCAGCTTTTGGTCTACGTATTCCGACGCGCCTGCACGTAGTTCGCGCGCGCTCTTTTTTGCTTCCTCGATACACTCGGTAGCTTGCTCCGATGCGCGCTTGAATAACTCGTGGCTGTTGGTCATCATTTTGGCTTCGGCTTCCGCTGCTTCAATTATGCCTGCGGCTTTGTGCTCGGCATCTGCCAATATTTTGTCGTGGTCGCTTAAAATGCGCTGGGCATGACGAATATCGTCAGGCAGGTGCAGTCTTATCTCATTCAAAATGTCCAGAACGCGGGCTTTTTCTACCGATATCCTGCCCGTGAACGGTAACGCTTTGCTGTGTTCCAGCACCTCTTCAATTTCATCCAAATAATCCAGTAATGCGTCCATTCAAATTCTCCCTATCTTATGCCTTATAGTGCCTGCGTAATGCGGCTTGCACATTTGGTGTAATCATGTTCAAAAGTGCCGAATCACATAAGCCATTGCCATATATATGAAACGCCGCCTCGCGCACTATGGTGCTTGAAATGTACGAGATGTACGGGTTTGCCGTGATAAAAATAGTTTCGGTACCGCTTGGGATGCCGTTGTCGCCCACGCGGGCAGATAGTACCCAATTGTTGGCGGCGTAACGCGCCTCGCTTTCAAAATCGCTTGCGCTGCGTACTCCGCGTAGTATTGTTGCGTTGTTTTTTTGCGCGTATTCCGCCAAAAGTCCCGAGAAAGAATCTATCTCGATATTTGGGATGTGAGCGAATTCGTGCTGCAAAAGGGATATCCGCTCCACTGTGGTAAATAAGGATTTCTTATTTATGTTATCCAAAACCGCGACGATTAAACGAGTTGCAAATTTTGCGCCGCGTGTGGCTATGTCTATGTGGCCCAAGGTTACGGGGTCAAAACTGCCGGGATATATTAGGGTCATGTGAATGCCGCTTTCTTTTGATGCGAGTTTGCGGAACCTGTGTAGTTATATTATGAGAATGTTTCCTGCGTCGCATTAGGCGCGTTTGCGGGCGAAGTTTTAGACGATTTTCAAGTTATATGACGGTAAAATAGAAAACACGTGCGCCCGTAAGTTCGCGTATCTACAAGTTCAAACTCCACCGAGACTGGTCGTTTGAAATCCGAACTTCTTCTAGGTTCAAATTCCAAACTGCTCGCCCATGCACCCGGGACGGCAGGAGCCGGTATTTTTGAATCGATTTCGGCTATTATCATGCCGCCGGGAGCAAGCAGATTTATTTCCGCCAGCTGTCGCAATGTCTCCGCCAGCAGACTTGTCTCATATGGCGGGTCTATGAATATTATATCAAAGACGCGGCCTTGGGCGGCTAGTTTTTCGATTGCGTTTGCCACGGGCATTTCCAATAATTGTGCGGGCAGTTTTGTTTTTGTGATATTCTGTCGTGCGGCTGCAATTGCCGCTTTTGCGGATTCTACCAACACGGCCTCGCTTGCGCGGCGGCTTAGTGCCTCAAGCCCTATTGCTCCGCTGCCGCAAAACAAGTCCAGAAAACGCGAACCTGGAATTTCTCCCGCTATAATATTGAAGAGGCCTTCCTTTGCCATGTCTGCGGTAGGGCGGGTGCTTGTACCCTTTGGAGCTGTCAGGTTTGTACGCCTTGCGCTGCCGGCGATTATTCGCAAAACGCCGCCTCCCTCAACAAAAATAGGCAATCGTTTCCAACTTGTCATTGAATGACAAATTGCCAAGATTGCCTCTATTATATCAAAATTGGGAAATATGTAAATATCTATTTTATGCACGAAAGTCCATAACGCATTGATTTTAATTCCCCTCCCAGAAGGGGAATTTCTTTTGCGTTATCATTTAAACGCCGCAAGCAAATTCCTGAGCGTGGGCTTGGCTCCGTACATAAGCGTACCCATGCGATAAATCTTGGCCGCGGCCCATGAGATAGCCCCAATGGTAACGACCTGCACCGTGATGGAAACCGCAATCTCCCAATTGGCCGCCGTCCCCATGCAAATACGAATGAACATCATGAAAGGTGCAAAAAGCGGTATGTGCGACATGGTTGCAACCCAGCTGGCACCGGGGATGTTCATACCTATCATGCTGGAAATGAAACCTGCCACAATAAGCAACTGTGGTAGCTGTCCCATGCTGGTTGCGTCTTCTTGGCGGCTGGTGGTGGATGCCAACGCGGCATAAATATAAGAGTACATCACAAACCCCAGAAGGAAGAAAATTACCAAAAACGCCAGTAGCTCCGGCCGCAGAGCCACTACGAACATGTCTTCCATGCCATAGGTTAGCAGAGCTGTGACATGCATACTAATAAACGCCGCACCCACCATCAGTAGGATTTGCAGCATTATGGCCGCGCCCACGCCCAGGACTTTTCCGTTAAGCAGTTTTGCGGGCGGGCAGGATGTTATCAGAATTTCCATTGTTTTGGTGGATTTTTCGCGGACAACAGTGGTTAGCAAATGAGAGCCTCCCATCAGCAACGAAAAGTACAGCACAAATGCCATTACATAGGCGTATATAAAATTCTCGAAAAATACGCCGGTTACATCTTCGGCCATACCCACGGTTAGGATTTCTCCCGCGGGGGAGAAGTGTAGGATTTCGCCAACTTGAGCCTCGGTTATACCAAGCTCCGCAAACAGGTCAATCCTATGGCGGTGACGCAGCATCCCTTCGGCTTGGCTGTGTATATTGTACACGCCAAGGCCCATTGCGGTTACGTGCAGGGTAAAGCCGTCGTCGGTTATTTCCAGCGCGTAGTTGTGGGTACCGGCTTCTACCGCTTGGGTGGCGGCGGCAATGTCGTCCATAACAACCGTCCGGTGCGCAAGGAATTCTTCCAGGATATCCGGCGAAAACCAGCCTGTGTTATCCACCACGGCTATTGTGCGCTCGGCAGTTATGCCGCCCAGCATCCGCACCGCTACAGGAACAGTGGGGCCAAGCAGTGCCAGGGCTGTAAGAATTACGGTTATGACAATGAATGCTTTGTTTTTTGCGAACATGTTAAATTCGAATTTTATTACGCTCCATAGTTGGGACATGTTAACACCTCGGTTGGGCAGTCATGTTAGATACCTTGGATTTGCCATTCTGTTTAACAGTCATGTTAAATACCTGCCTTTTCTACGAAAATTTCTTCAAGGGACGGCTCCAGTACGCGGATGCTGTCTATTGGATATTCTGCTAGCAGTTGCAGCAACTTTGGTTTGTCCGCCGCGTCGCGAAGGGTTAGTTCTATCTCTTCGCCCTTTATCCTGTGCGCGGCAATTATGCCAACCGGATTCATGGATTTCGAAAGAGTGATATCGATGTTATCGGACGAAATTACGTTTCGCAGCACATCGCCCAACCGCAACATTGAGTTCAAAAGCTCCTGTGTATCTCCCTCGGGCAAAATACCGATGCGGTTGCGCGGGTAGCTTCGCTTGATATCCTTTATCCTGCCGTCCAGTACTACTTCGCCCTTGTTGATTATGCAAATATGCTCGCAAAACTGCTCTACGTAGGACATTTCGTGGCTGGAGAACATCACAATCTTGCCGTTGTCTACCTGCTCGGATACCAGCCGACGCAGCATGGCAGCGTTTACGGGGTCAAGGCCGGAGAATGGTTCGTCCAATATCACAATATCCGGGTCGTGAAGGATAGCTATTGCCAGTTGGATTTTTTGCTGGTTGCCTTTTGACAAGGTTTCCAGCTTTTTGTCCCAGTATTCTGTTGCGCCAAGTTTTTCCAATAGTGTCTGGGCACTTTTTTTTGCGGCGGCACGTTTCATACCTCGCAGCTCGGCAATGTATATCATTTGCTCGCCTACCTTGGATTTTGGGTACAGGCCGCGTTCTTCCGGCAAGTAGCCCATGCGAATTTCGCGACGGTTTATTGGCGCGCCGTCAAGGAGAATTTCGCCGCTGTCCGCACGGAAGATATCCGTTAGTATGCGGATGCTGGTGGTTTTGCCTGCACCGTTGCGCCCCAGATAACCGAAGGCTTCGCCGCTGGTTACGGTGAAGCTTATGTCCTTGAGGACGTGATTGTCGCCGAAGGATTTGTTGATGTTTTTTACTTGTAGTTGCATATGGTTTCATTCCTTTTTCTCAATTTTCAACTGGTGACTGTGAGTCACCAGTTGAAAATCAAACATTAAACCGATTCCGGCGATGCATAAGCGCGAACACAGCCAGTATTACCGCGGCATTAGCCCCGATTATCAAAAAATTAGTAGCGGTAACCGCGTTAAGGTCGTATAGTGCAAGATTAACCTGCTGGATAAACGTGAACCTGGTGGCATTGGCAAATGCCTCGTTAAAATTACCAATCGTAGGCCCAAGCCCCAAAATAATACTTACAGGCATACCCAAAACAGGATACTTAGACAATCCTATCACAATCCCAAGCATAATGGAAACAAGCCCGCCGGCTATCCCAACTGCCATAAACTCCAGCGGATTACTTCGCAAATACCCGCCAAACAAGCCATAGAAAATTAGCATACCTGCCACCACAATTATAATTGCACCCACAGTGGCAATCAAGTACTGATACGGCCTGACATCAGCCATAGCCATAAACCGCAGGTTGGTGGTGCTTTTATCTTCGGCAACCAGCGCGGAAGAAGACCCAACCAACGCCAGCCCGATAAAAATTACCGTAAATATCCCCAACCCGGAAAGAACACGTATCTGGAAACGATTGCTTTCCTCGTATTCGCAAGGGGCGCATACATACGCGGGGACACAGTAGTCGCAGTCATGCTCTTCGTCGGGAGTCATAAAAAACATCATCGCGCCCGCAATAACCAAAAACATAATGCCCTGTATGATTATTGAGGGTACTTTCAACTGGCTGGTGAGCTGTTTTATAAAAATTGCTTTTATGTTATTCATAGTTCCACCCCCGTCAGTTCCAAGAAAACCGCTTCCAAGTCCGGCACGGTTCGCAGTGCGCTGTATTGTTTGCACAGGTTAACGGGTGAACCTTGGGTTACAATTTCGCCGTCGTTCAGCAGTGCCACGCGGTCGCATAGCTTCAATGCCTCGTCCATGTTATGAGTTGTAAGAAAAATAGTCGTGCCTTGCTCGCGGATGCTTTGCAGCAGCTTACATATGCCTCGTGCTGTACCGGGGTCGAGCGCGCTGGTGGGTTCGTCTAGAATAAGCAGCTTGGGCTTGTACAGGATTGCGCGGGCAAGCGCAAGCCGCTGAGACATACCCCTGGATAGCTCGGATACGTTTTTATTGGCGGAATCTTCCAGCCCTACGCTTTCGAGTGTTTCCGTTACGCGGGAAAGAGGCAGCTCGTAAATTCTTGCGTATAGGTTCAAGTTGTCTGTACAGCTAAGATTTGGGTACAGGCCGCCTTGGTCAAGCATAAGCCCAAGCTCACGCGGGGTTGCGTCTACTTCTACCGTACCTTCGTCGGGGCCGGTTTGGCGGGTGAGAATGTTTATAATGGTAGTTTTGCCAGCACCTGACGGGCCCAGTAGCGCGAAGATTTCTTGCGATTTTACTTCGAATGTTACATTTGACAGGACAGTTTGCTGCCCGTATTTTTTTACCAGGTTTTGTACTCGTATCAATTGGTTTCCTCCGTGTTCTTATTAGACTTCTCCGAAAACTGTCGGAAGCATGCGAAAATGTTTCGGAATTAGGCGCAGTGAGCATAGTGGCACGGGAAACGTTCACTTCGTTCACTGTGCCTAATGCGAACGTTTCCCTCGCCGCCTCAGGGAGCACTTTCGCAATCTCGAATGAGTTTCCGGAGAAGTCTATTGTTTGTGTGAATAGCGGCTGTCAAGTGGCTAGTGACACTAGCCACTTGACGGCCGCTGTTTTTTAAACAGGTCAATAACCTCATCGATGGATATGCCGCCCTCCTTGGCGAGTTCGGTTATTTTTCCCATATGTTCCGCTATGGCATTGAGATACTCCTGTTTGATATTATTAGCATCCGCCACCCGAATAAACGTGCCGCGTCCCGCAAGAGACTCTATAAGCCCGGCGCGTTGCAGCTCCTCATAGGCCTTTTGTACCGTAATAACGCTAACTTGCAGCGTCTTGGCCAGCGTGCGCATAGACGGTATCGGGTCTCCGTCTTTAAGCCGTCCCGTCATGATATGCTGCTTGACTTGGGTTACTATCTGTTCATACATGGGAACTTTTGACCGCAATTGCAAAAAAATATCCATGTGACCTCCTTTTGGAGCAGATTCGCAATGTGCTTATTGCACAAGTACATTATACACACTGGAGGTTGTATGTCAAGTGCTTCTTACAAAAAAAGAACGGCTATAAACCGTTCTTGGACTGTAGACAAACTCACAAAACAATAGACGAACGATGTTCGCTCCTATGCCAAATGGCGAATTTGCGGCGTTTTGTAGGGGCGCACAGATTGCGTCCGTTTAACCCTCCAAAATAGCATCCAACCCCTGCCGCAGGCTATTCTCGTTCACGGCACCTTGAACGCGCGCAATCGGATACCCCTCTGCACAAATAAAAAACGTAGCCGGAATACTGCGCACCCCATATGCCCGGGAGGCTTCTCCCATGGCATCAAAAAACAGTGGGAAGCTATATCCGTTTTCGTTCATGAAATTGTCAACCGTGTCCCGCGTCTCCCGGGTGCCGTCCAGCAAATTTACTTTTAGAATATGGATGTCTTCGCCATACTCTTCAAACAGGCGGCTAAAATACGGCGTTTCGCGCACGCAGGCCGGACACCACGTAGTCCAGAAATTAAGCACAATAGGCTTGCCGAAAAAGTCGGATAGCATAACCGGGTTGTCGTATTCGTCCAACATGGTGAAATCCGGCGCAAGTTGGCGTGGCGGCTCTTCTGGCGGTGGTTCGTCAGAGGCTTCTTCCGCTGGCACTTCTTCCACAAGCGCGCTTTGTAGAAACGGCGGTATATCTGTCGGTTCTTCCGGTGCGCCCATTATCAAAACACTGTCCGGCGCATCCATTATCACAATGTTGTCAGGCATGTCTCCACGTTCCATAAGCGCGCTATGCGCAAAAATTGCCCCGGCAAGAAGCAACGCGAATACTGCTGCCGATAGTATAAATTTGGTCTGTTTACTCATTTACTCACCCTCTTTTCTTATTATACAAACATAGCCAAATATCGTCCAAAAAGCCCGGTCATCATAAGAATACCAATTATTATCAGCATTCCTCCCGCAATAATGGTAACAATACGGTGATGCTTGCTTATAAAATCGAACGCACCCTTGAGGCGGTTTATCAACACAGCACTTGCAATAAGCGGCAGCCCCAACCCCATGGAATACACAAAAAGCATAGCCATACCGCCCGCCATTTCCCCATGTAAAGAAGCCCGCAGCAACGCCGCCCCAAGGAAAGCTCCTACACAGGGCGTCCACGCAACGGCAAAAACTATGCCGAACAGAATAGACGACGCAAATGTCAACGGTTTGGCGGTTATCTTGTGCATTGTGCCGCCCGCGAATGAAAACATAGGAAGCCGCAACACCCCAAGATAGCCCAGCCCAAGCACCACTACAATAAGCCCCGTGACGATATTGACGACCGTGGCGTACTCATGCAAAAATCCGCCGACAATGCCCGCAAACGCGCCAAATGTTACAAATACAATCGTAAACCCGGCTACAAAGCCTATAGCATTGGCCAGCGTGTGATATGGCGACTCGTTGTCGCGCTTGCCTGCGAAGTAGGCTATATATATAGGAAGCATCGGCAACAGGCACGGCGAGATAAACGTGATAACGCCTTCGAGAAACAGTTGTACGTATAGCATTTTACACTCCCAGGATTTATTTATATATCCATTATACATATCTGCAACGGTTTGTACAGTGGTATCTGCCAATTGCAGTAGCTATAGCGCACTGATTTTAATTCCCCTCTGAGGAGGGGTACCCGAAGGGCGGGGTGGTGGGTGGCTACGAAGTTGCATTAGCTTTACCATATATGCAGTTTAACCCCGGCGCATTCGCGCCACCGCCGACACCTTCTTTTGCAAATGTCTGAAATATGATATCATCAGTGTAATTATTAACTATAACCAACAAACCGAGGGTATAATGAACAAAGACTTAACAAAAGGTAAGATTTACTCCACAATCCTCCGGCTGGCAATACCTATTGCGGGCGGGCAAATAATGCAAATGACATATAACCTGCTGGACATGTTTTGGCTGGGGCTTCTCTCCGGAGATGCCCTTGCGGCGGCCGGTATATCGGGGTTATTTTTTTGGTTGTCTGTGGGGCTTATGCTTATCGGGCGCGTGGGGGCAGAAGTTGGGGTTTCGCAATCGCGGGGTAGGGGAGACATGGCTGCCGCGTACAAGTATTCGCGTACGGCGGTGTACATAGCGGCAGTTCTCGGAACCGTGTACGGCACTCTTTTGGCTTTGCTGCGCACGCCGCTTATCGGGCTTTTCTCGTTTGCGGACGC
>Ga0123355_10002009_pt1 | contig 28771 bp, 27 predicted proteins | sample TergutEmb28metaG_3_FD_89872 | JGI IMG/M metagenome (GOLD analysis project Ga0123355, IMG submission 89872) | Embiratermes neotenicus P1 segment gut microbial communities from Petit-Saut dam, French Guiana - Emb289 P1 | ecosystem: Host-associated > Arthropoda: Insects > Digestive system > Gut ... | reverse complement strand
CTTTCTCGCTGCACCAATCTTTTAGTGACTTACCACTGCATCGATACTCTTTTACGAGTTCCGTCCACTCAGCTTTCGTTCGTTGATTCATTTTAGTCCTCCTCTTCGGTGGCACGACCTAGATTGCTTCTCCTTGCTTATAAAGAACTTGTTTCGCTCGTGCCTTTGGACTATACCTTCTTGGGAGGGGGCTGTACACCCGACTGCTTATTTTACGCTTACTCATAAACTTGGGGTTATCTTGTAGCAAAACGATGTTAGATATATGCTCCAATGATTTTATATCGACTTCTACCAATGATAAATCATCACCCATTCGCTTACACATAGCATATCTCGCTGTCCATGCCGCTTTATTCGCAGCATAGCCAAACAACTCATTTCCTCCTTCGGGAAAGAATTTCTGCCTATAGCTTGCACTCACTTTTATGAAATAATCAAAATCTATTGACAATACTTTTTTTATGCTCATATCCACACTCCTCATGCTGTCATTGAAGATGACTTGCATTATAGCAAATGGCTATATTATTGAGTTAATGACGTTACAACAGCTAACCATAAAGTAATGAATATAGCCAGTGGGTTTAGTTGGCTCAGTATCACGCCCAAAGCGAGGATATTTCTGCATCACATATATTCCCTGCATCAACAGGGCCATGTAAGAGCCGTCTTGACGGCTTTTACTATGTAAGTAATTTGTTTCTATATTTCACTGTGTTATAATTATAAAGAAAAAAGCGGGACGTTTTCGTTCGTCACGCTTTTGGTTTACCGCTGAAACAACATAGTTTTAACAAGGATTTCAGGTGCATATCAAAGTTCTTTCAAAAGTAGTAATGTGGTAGTAAACTCATCAGAAATCCTCGTGAAAGTGCCTATATTACAAGGGTTTTAGGGTAAATCTATAATGTTAATTATAAAACTCTTGGCCTGATTCTTGTTGAAGATTTGTTGGAATTTTTGGATGATTTTTATAACCCGGTGATGGCTTTTCCCACTTTGTGGGAGCATATATTGTGGTCTTGGACCGGTTGGGAAGACGGCCCTATATTGCAATATATTGGTCCTGGCGAGCCTGGTGTTGTACCTCCTATGTTGCAAGGACTGTCTATGTTTAGCGGTTGGGTCGGATATGTGTATGATGTCCTGGGTGTAGACTGGGATGCTGTGCCTGATACCGTAGCCATACTTAACAGCATGATAGAAGCAGGGGTCGACCACAAGACCCTGGCGCTAATAATGGTAGAAGACCTTTTAGAGTTTTTGGATGACTATGACGGCTTTGTAGCCTTTACGGATTTGTGGGAACATATCATGACGGATAGATGGGTCATACTTGAGCAGTTAGAATTTATACAGCAGTAATATATTATATAGGCTATATAAAAAGCGCTGTTCATCAGAAATTTGATGAGCAGCGCTTTTAGGTTTACCTACAGCTCCTGCGAATTGGCCTTGAGCTGCTCGATTAATTTTACAAAACGTTTATCGCTTCTTACAAAATCAAACACAGTCTTTGTTAAGTGGTCTTCCCACAAAAGCCACGGTAAGTTTCTTGGGGTTGCCCACGGCATATAATTGCCACCGTCATCATCGTTTGTTTTGTCCATATGGTTGATGTGGTACATCGAATTTTGCACTGCAGTATCGATATGTTTTAATGCATTTTCTATATCGTTCAACTTGGCATATAGCTCGGCTATGGCGATATTGCCCAGCGAAACTTCCAAATGAGTACCCACATCGTCGTCGTCAACAATAGATTTTACGATGTTTGCAATTTCTAACTGCGCTTTCAGGCATTGGATTTTCTTCTGCACTGGTATGTTGCTTTTATGGTCATCACTTTGGAGAGCATACCCGCCGATGAGGTAATCCAATAAATACATAGCACGGATTATTCGGTTTTTTTGGTTATGGACCCATTCATCACCGTCTAGCACGAGGCCGATGTATGGTTCTTTTGCGTACCAAATTTCCTCTGGCAAAGTATTTATGAGTTGTTTGGCTTCTTCTTTCATGCCGTGTTTAGCATAAAATTGGAGCAGCTGAGTCCTGTGTAACAAAGATGATTTGTAGTCTAGCAAGTCTATTAGACGTTTATTGATTGCTATAATCTCATCCTTGTGCTTTCCTTCAAATTCGGGTGTTGTGTCTTGAATTGTTAGGCCTTGTACAAGATGATAATACAATGCAGCGTTGAGCGGATATTTCTTTACGGCTTTGCGTGAAAGAGTCACAGCATCCTTGTGTTTGCCGTTGTTTAGCAAATTTCTGATATCTCGTATGAGGGTTTTTACATCTTCTTCACTGCGGATAGTATCGGTGCCGAGCAACTCATCTATTGTGATATTGAAATAGATGGCAATATGCGGCAGCACTTCAACATCTGGATAATTTGCGCCTGTTTCCCACCGGCTTACGGTTTGCGGGGATACATGAAATATGTTGGCAATGTCATCCTGTGTTAGGTCGCTGGCTTTGCGTATTTGCTTGAATTTTTCGCTAAAATGTGTGGACATATTTTCCTCCATGAGTGATTTATTAGACTTTTTTAAATTACATCTGCGGCCAAAAAATCATAGACAGTTGTATGTTTTTTGGCCGCTAGTTTGGTATTTCGGAAGAAGCCTTTTTTAGAATCGATTCTGATTGAAGTATAAATCACATAAAGGTAGAATCCAACCACTCATTTCAAGAAATAAATTCTCGAAATGCGATATTAGGGGCGAGATGTAGTTTTAGAAGTATGTGCTAAAATAGGTTGCTGGCTGGGTACGACTTCTTAGAACGCATTACAATAAAATCGTGAGGGGAAATATTCTTGAAACGAAAATTATGTTTCTTATTGATTCTTGTTTTATTCTTGCTGGGAGGTAGGGTTTATGCGTTTTCTAGTGCTTCGCATATTTGTTTGCCTGTGCCTCAAAATTACTGGAATATTGCATTTTATATATTAACGGATAGTACATCCATCTTGCACAGGCCAGCGCTTCATGACGATGTTGTACACCATGGCGCGATACCAGATGTTTATGTCATGGCTATCAAAGACCGGGCCCTTCGCTTCGCTGAAGGGTTGCATGTGATGTCTAGCGGTAATATAGAAATTGGTATTACATTTTACGTGCAAGATGAGCATGTATATATTGTTCAAACAGAAGATATTAGCATACAAGATATCTTTGCCAACAATACATTTTTTGACTTGATAGATGATACGAATAGATATGATTATATTATGATTATCCACGGCGATGCCCATTATGGTGCGGGTGCGTATCTTCAAACACTAAACAATGCAGCCAGCACTCATGTTGGACTTTCTATGTTTTATCCCCATTGGCTTGATGCGACATATTCTGGTAACCCAAATAACGTGATCCCTGGTGATTTATTGCCTGTATATATGTATGGGGTGACATGGGACTTTTTCACATATTTATTGCTGCACGAGTTTTTACATGCATTGGAAGACAAAGCGCGGCAAGTTGGTGTTGCGTTTCCGCTTATCCACAACGACAACGGCTGGTACTGGGCCCGGTTGTATGTTGGTGATGGGATGGGATATGGTGGAGCAAACTACATGTGGAGTACAGAACAGAGGCTGCCGTATTACTACGCTATATTGAATGGCATTGTACCTATAAGAGATGACCCTGATGTAATGTGGGGGTTTACGCCGCAAGTGTTTTTGCGGGATAGGACTCATACGCCAAGGCCGTATTGTGTCCCTGGGGAGTGGGGTACGGTTGCGCCAACGGAAGCTAGTTATGGGATGTATTATCGTATGTGTGTTGTTTGTGAAGGTGTTGTTGCGTATATCCCTATCCAGCCAGCTTATTATGACGATGGTGATGTTCTAGCTGAACCGTATGCTTTGCAAAGTTTTATTGTTGGGATTTATGTTGTTATGTTTGGGGGTGTAGTTGTTATTTTGAGTGTGGTTTTTATTATTTTGAAGCTTAAGAAAAATAAGTTGTAGTTTTTGGGATTTTTTTGCATCCTGCCAACATGTACTTAATTTCTGGTACTTGTATTATGAAGCGCTTTAGGCAATGTTTGAACGGGCGGTGAGCAAAATCGAATTTAATACTGAAATGGTAACGAAGTATGCGAAAAAATATTTGGGTTTAGTGTATGTGAAAGTAGTCACACCTCCTTGCTACTGTAACCCACAATAGAAGAATGCTCATCAAACTATGGAATATCGATTTTTGATGAGCATTCTCATTAGTATTGTAGGATTATCTACATTATCAAAAGACGCTTTTCATTTCCGGTTGGTATACCTTTGAGTATTGAAAGGATAGTCTGAATAATCCCGCAATACCCTTCTAAGTGGTTGTGTAAACTTGCTCTAGTTGTTCTATTCCGCGTTTGCGCTAACGTTCTTTCATTCTCAAAAAATCGCTCTATATCAAGTATTGCACAGTCTTCAATCATTTCTATTGTTTTATGATGAAATTGTTCATTACCTGTATCTAAATACATTGCATTTAGTATAGCAGCTGTCCCTACAAATCCATGGCATACTATCATTTGAACTAATTTATAGTCGGACAGGCTCATTTCAGCGATTTTATTAAACTCTTCTAGGGCAAATTGCTCAATTTTACTATTTGACATTAAAGACCCAGACATATACAAAGAGCGGAGAATCCCGACTGACCCATAACACCAACTCATCTGGCTCGACTCAACTTGCATCTCTTCAAGCCCTACATACTGCTCAAATAAAATTTTACCCGGCCAATATGCAATGTCATCGACATAGTAATAAGCCTTCATAAACTCTGAAATAAGCTCGTCAATTGCCTCAAGCATCCCATCCTTGCGCATCCCGTTTTTATAAGCCAGCGAAAGCGTAACTAATGGGGCTGCCATACCATGGGATAGTCCATAGTTAACAATGCCATTCTTTGCTTCCACTGGCATATATGATTGCTCTATCGCTGACGGATAATAATGCCATCCAGGTAATCTGTAATCCAAGATCTTAATGTCTTTGGAGCGCTTAATAAATACGTCAACAATTTGATCGACCATTTCTCTCATACGGTCATCATTAGCATAAAGCAGATAACTTAACGGGCCGGAAAGCCCATTGATTACCTCATAATTACTGTCACGATAGAACTCATCATCGTTTGATGCTTTTAAGAAGTCAGTCAAATTTTCAATCAGTATTTTATTAATACCATCATGAAAAGGTTTTATCTTTGGGGTTCTAAGTGCTAAATCATGAGTTACATACGCAACATGGGTCATCCCCAAAAAAGAGGCAATCTTATCATAAACTGACCTATAGACTCCTTTTTGCAAAATATTAAGAGCATGAAGTGTAAGCCGCTCCCAATCCGCTTCACGCTCAAAATATTCTTTAAAATCGGTTAGCACTGAAATCACACACATTACTTCGTTTGGGTTAACCCTATTAATATCATTTTCCAAAGCTGAAAAATAAGCACAAGCATTTTGAAAAAACATTTCAAACGATTTCTCCGACAGGCGCACCTTAAAACAATTAACCGATTTTAACTTGTCAAAGTTTAAAAGCATAATAATCTCCTTTCATTTCAGCTTGAGTTATAATTTAAACTTCTCCGCTCTCTTGTTCGTACAACTCGCGGTAGACTGTTGACGTCTTTAGCAACTCATCATGAGTACCGCAGGCTTGGATTGAGCCATTGTCAAAAACAATAATCTTGTCGACAATGTGTTTAATGCTTGCTATACGGTGAGATACAACAATGCCTATTTTGCCGTTTGCCAATTCCATGAAGGAATTTAGCATTTGTCTTTCTGACACAGAGTCAAGAGCTGAATTTGGTTCGTCCAAAAGATAAAGGTCAGCATCCCTGATAAAGGCTCTGCTAAGTGCGACCCTCAACCATTCTCCGCCGGAGAGTTGCGTGCCGTCGTTAAACCAAAATCCCATCTGCGATTCCAAGTCAGAAATCCTGTCCTGCAAACCGGTCTTTGCTAGCGCATTCTTAATTGCGGTATCATCATCAATCTTTTCAAGCTGGCCAAAGGCTATATTTTCTCTTGCAGAAAGTTCGTATTTCACAAAGTCTTGAAATAGAAGCCCTATTTTCTTTCGGATATCTTCAGGGCTGATGTCACGCAAATTTTTTGTCCCGAAATAAACCTCACCCTGATAATCGTTGTACAAAGACGATAATATCTTGACCAGTGTTGTTTTCCCAGACCCGTTTTGTCCAATAAATGCAACCAGGCTGTTCCCTTCAATCCTTATGCTTAAATTGCTTAGAGCGTAATCAGTTTTGTTTTTATATTTGTACGAAAGATTCTTGATTTCAATATAAGGTATATTTGCCAACGGTTGCCCTGCATCACTTGTTTCTACCTTAGTTTTCATATCAATAAACTCAAAATATTGGCTTATATACAACACATTTTGATATATTGAGTTAATTTGAGATAAAAACCCTTGAGTGCTTGACTTTATATTGGATATGCTACGGGTATATGTAACTAAGTCACCCAGCAGTATTGACCCTACAAAGGCTTGTACTATCACATACGTAAACAAAGCAGCCGAAATAAGTTGGTCAACTATCAAAAGACCGGACATCGCGCCGGTTCTTTTATTTATAAGATTCCTATCTTGCTTAAGAAATTTAAGACTTAGCTGCATGTACCTATTTTTAAAATAATTCGCAAGACTAAAAATTTTGATTTCTTTAAATGCAATATCATTTGTCAAAAGGAATTGAAAGTACCATTGTTTGCGGCTTTCTCCTGCCCTGTTACGCTGGATAAGAAATTGTTTTTTCCCGAAATAAGCCGTAACAAGGGTACTAACCAAAGGCATAACAAATACAACCGGGAGCATCCACCATCTCCATGACGCCAAAATTATGCTAAACATAATTAGGGTAACAAGAGACTGAAATGTAAGCACAAAGGATTTAAAAAAATTAAAAAGTAGGCTTATATTTGTGCCTTTAGCCCTTTGGATCAAATTGTATGTCTCCGAATGTTCAAAGTCCTTTAGTGTCAGTTCCTTAGTTTTTTCAAGGATGGACATGTTTAGCGTAATACTGGCTTTCATTTGCAGTATGTTTTCGATATACCCCGAAACAAGCCCCATTACCCCTTTTAGCAAATCGATACCGACATAAATCGCAATAAGCATAATTATATAATTAATGCCGCGGTCACCAAGCTGTAGTGTATTAATTATTGCTTGCATAACAAGGATAGAAATACTTGGCATAACACCAAAAACAATAGCAAACCCTACGATTGCCACCAAATAAAACTTGCCTGCGCTGGCAAGTATTTTTGTTGTACGATTAAAATAGCCCAGCGTTTCCAACATTTTATTAAAGCGTTTGTTTAGTTTTTGCTTCATATTCTTTGCCCTCTTTTATCCAACAAGATTAGATGAGCCTATCGGGTAGTACCAAATCAAAGTTGTTTTTTTGTTGATGCCGCATAAAACCTTTAAGACCATGGACACCATGCCTGGCCAATGCATATATTTTTCTCTCCCATGCATTATTTCCTATTAGGCGGTTACAAAACATATGGATTACGCTCTGCATAATTCCTTTAACAGAGTTAGTCAATTCACCATGCTTGTCAGAGACATAAACAGCACTTGCAAATGTTCTTAGTTGATGCGAGTTGATATTTATCAAATCATATACTTCCGGGTAGTTTACAAACGAGCGTATTTCAAACCAGTCATCACTACTGTCTACCGCACGCATATATATTCTGCGGTTGTTTTGAAACTCCTTCCTATAGGCTTTATTATCGCTTTGCGAATTTAATACAGCTTCCTGTTCTTCTAAAGACAGCCCAAAGGCCTCTAAAGCAGATATGATAAATGATACACCCACAATATCCATATTAAGGCGTGAATCCCCATACCGATGCATTGTCAGCAAGTTCATAACCAATTTGCTATCTTTACAGAAATAATTCTCGGCGTATTCAATCAGGCTAGGGCCGCCGTATCTTTCGGTTTCCCTAACATATGAATCGCTTACAGCCTTCGAAACGAGACCGTCGGCATATAAGCTTTCCAGCCACCTACTTATACGTACAAATAAGTCTGGCGTTTTATTTAGAGTTGGTTGGATGCGGATACGTAAATGTGGCTCCGGGTCGAAATATCTGATAAAAAAATATTGTTGTGCAACACCCTCTGTAACAATCTTTTCCAAACTCTCATTTGTAATTGTTATAAGTTCATTCTGCCGTTTGCTGCACCCATATAGCTTGTAGTAAAGCCAACTGTCATTTCCAGGCAGTAGCATCAACTTATTTCTGTCAAGTTTTAAACAGTTTGCCGATATATCTGACAGTGTTTTTGGTATGTCAGCATTTTCGATGGTTTTTTTATTACCTTTTGCGCTGTTTATTGCTAAAAAAAACGGCACAACTATCTCGGTTACATAGTTACTCCCATCTACACCTTTAGTTGCATAATCGTCAAAGTCACAACCAAGTTCCGTCAGGGTAACGGTAAAAAGGCCGGTCTTTTTTATCGCGTTGTATAATTCATCTCTATGTGCAGAATTGTCAAGGTCAAGCATGAGCCGATTGTCGCCTTCGTTCATGAAAACATGTTTCGGAATCCCCCATCTTTGCCGATACAACGCAAACTTCTGCTCAAAATCGTTTTTGCCATTTCCTTTTTCCCCGCCTTCGACACCAAATATTCTCCTCGAAATTTGCCACGTTTCGGGACGGATTATTACCTTACCATAGGTCACGCGCGGGCTGTACTCAAAATTAGATCTTAAGACACTGATTATACTTTTGGTTATATCAAACTTACGTGCCATTGAAATCTCTCTTAAAAACCTTAGGGCATTACTTCCAAATAATAGGTTCATCATGCAGGTCATCGTCACAATAACTTTTTTACCAAGACTCCTTGATTTTACGAAAAATTGATCACTGGCTCTGTCGATACCAATGAATAAATCACGAATGCTTAACATATGCTTGCCTTCACAAGGGTTGGTTATAAGCGGTATTTGGTAGTCATAATCGCTGTTGTTTATTGATATATTGCTTGTCCTTCCCGTTGAAGGTAGCTCGGTAATTTCGGCTATTATATATTCCGGCAAAAGGTCTTTTTGCATTTTGAAACCTTGGTTTAGTAGTGTGAGCTCCTCTTTTGTTAACATATCACTAAACCTACCGAAGGACTTGCCAAAACTATCGGACATTGGCATGGGTGCGATTGTAAAGCAGGGGTTATTTTTATCATCCTTGCCCGTAGCTTTAGGATGTGCAAGAAGGTATAGTTCAAAGGATTGGTGATAATCCATGGGGTTAACACCGTTGCTTTGTGCCTCACCCTCACATACATTATCAATATCTTCATTGGTTATTTCTATCGCATTTTTTCCTTCACGCAGTGCCAACATCGATTTTCTTTCAATTATGGTTTTTAGCCTTTCTTCCTTTGCAGGTTTTGGCTGTTTGGAAAAAGGCCTGTTGATAACATTAATGTCATGGTGTATTGGTGCGCCTAGGCCTTTGTCTATATCAAGCAACTCCAGCACTGGTACCTCGGCACTGTAACCATATCTCTCTAAAAACAACTCTTTATAGTGAGCCATCTCGTCTGTAACCACATCGGGTGAAGCGAGGCGAAGCATAGCCTCGGCAAATCGCTCTAGTTCATTTTTTAAATTAATATCAAGTATATTGCTTTTGGTATGTGTTTTCATATCAATTTGCAGATAGTTTTTACACTTATACAGTTCGCTTTGCAGCCTAATAATCTTGTTATAGGTCTCCAGCCCCCCACCCAAGCCAATGCGGTTATAGACCTCTATGTTCTTCTGGATTTCTTTTAGTTTTAATACATAGTCATCCACTTCATTATTGCCTTTAATTTCGTCAAGGATGCGGATGACATAGCCAAGCATATCGGTATTTGTTAGCGGAGGTCTTAATTCGGATAAGAGATACTCATTTTCTATCAACTGTGATAAGAAGTTTTCGATTCTTGCAGCCTGGACAGTGGGGTTTAGTGAAGTAATGTGAGCTAGAATATTTGAAAGTGGATGGAAATTATTGTACTTTTCGTCGATTAGTTTCACTTGGCTAGTATATCGTATTGAAGCTGAAAGCTCACGTGTATTATCGGTGCTTTCAACATGTTGCAGGAAGGTCTTGTTTGGCATTTCAATTCTGTTGCCATTGACGTAAGTGAAATCGTTAAATTTGACCCTAAGGCTATCCCTGATGTTTTTATTAGATTCTATTGTCTTAATAAGCCCGTATACCCATTCCATATCTGGGCGGGTTCTTTTGGTATGATTATGTGACTCGGAAACGGTAATGTTGGTTTCCTCACCAAACTGCCCGATTGATATGCCAGAAAATAACCCAAAGGGCGTAGGCCGAGTGGATAATCTAATGAAATACTTAATGAGTGATGATCGAATCTGGTCTGCGGACTTAGAATCACTATCAAATTTGTTGTTATCAATAGCCGCATGTAAATCTTTGCTTGCTACCGCCAGTGCTTCTTTTAATACAGAGTTGCTGAAGGCTTTTTTTAGGCATTCATCCAGCTGGGGTTTGTCGTCAAATAGATTTAGATAGTCGTTGATTGAAAATAATGGTATGCGTGTCATAAAAAAGTTGCTAACCTTATATCTCTCCACTGTATTCCTCCTATATATTATCCGCAGTGTGCATTGTACCGACTCACACAGTGAAAATAGTAAGAAGCCTGAGTAATAGGGTTTGGAATAATGCTTTCCAACCTCAAGCTTCTTAGAAACTACTGGTTCAAATTAGATATCGGCTCTCATTTCACAAATCATATCGCATGATAGTGTTACACAATGACATGTGTATCTGGTCGGCCATGTAGTAGGAGGAGGGCAACCAGTATGTGTAGCATTCCAAGTTGAAAAAATGCAGTTATTAATGTCACCAATGACTACCTTTTGAACGTCCAAATCAAAATCATCAAATAGGTTTGGATACATTTTAATCACTCCTTATTTTTCATTTAGCATCTTCCTGCCCCTATTTTCAAGAAGGATCACCTGTTAGTATAAATCTAACTGCCGTCTCCATCAGCTCATCACGGCCTTCTCTGATACTTTCTATAGACGGCACAATATAAATATCGGGAGAAAGGCCAATGCGATGTGTCTGTCCGCCTTCCGGCGTGAAGACCCCCAAACCCGTAAACATCATTTCATCACCCCCGGGCAGTGGTAAAAAAGCTGCATTTCCATTGGCCCCTATGGAATTGCTTCCTATTACGGTGACATTCTTGCCGTTGCGCAAAGACATGACAGCAAACTCGGGCTGGCTCATTGTGACTCTATTCATCAATATAACCACTGGCCTGTCATAGAAAAAGGCATAGGGGCTGGTTATTCCACCAGAATAATACGGCTGCATGTAAACAAATGTACCAGGGAATGATTGATGTGGATGTGACATGACAGCAAAGCGTGTACTTTCCTCCACGAGATACTCGGCAAGTTCATGTGTGATAGGGCTACGGGGGCGCTGGCGCAAGTCGATTATAAGCCCGTCTGTGTCCCTGAAGGCTTCCATTATATGCGGTATGTCACCCCACACACGCGCGGGGTTGATTAGCCCGATATTGTTTTCCAGTAGCACATGGGATTGGGTTGATGCTGCACCCGGATGATCGACTGGTCCAGTAAAAGGACGATGGGTTAACCTACTGCCGATGTGAATATGAGCATCGTCTAACCTTCTGGCAAGGGAGATAAGGGTTGAAAAATAGCTATCCCTGTCTGACCCGCCCAACATTATCGGGATATATTCCAGCAGTGACTCGTGCCAGCAATAATCAATAATATCCAGGTTTGGGTAAAAGTACAGCATGGCATTCCACATACGGAAAAGTCCAAGCAATCTAGTATTTTTGTCGGGGTTAACAATAATGCGATCCCTGTCTTGATTGCTAAAGACGCTGTTGGCAATGCCATCAAAGTAAACCGGCGCCCTTGATCTATCCACGGCGGTAATACCATTAAAACGCAGCAGCCGTGCAGCAAGCGGCTCACCCAGGAAGCCGCTGTCAATCCAGGCAAAATCTAAGCTGGCACGCAAGTTATGCACCTCTGCCGCTATTGCTCTTGGGGATCCCGGAAATGCTTCATTCCACATCGTCACAAATTCCGGCCAGTTAGGTTCATATCCGGCTGCGTCAATTGCGGCATAAAATTCAAAATGCGGGCTTAAACGGTATAGCCAGCCTTCAAGGTGGCTTTCCGTATACATGCCGATAGCGTACATGTGTCTCGCATTGGCCTCATATCCTTCCAAGGTAGCTATCTGCACCGCATTGTAATTTGCCCACACAAAATCATGAGCATACTCAAGCTCATACCCATCCTCGCCAAGCTCAGCGAACCATTCGTAAAGTATGTTGTTTACATCATCGGGGTGGGCATCATAGATTATTGGTATCAGTTGTTTAAGCTCCGCATCCCAGCATTTTTCGCCGGATATAAACGCTAAATGGGTATACTTTGTAAACCCCCATACCATTGCGAGTTTTTTTAGGTTTTCGGCACGTGTTTCTGTTGTGTGTTCAAAAAGTGGGGGGGCTTCAAAAGTGTCGTATATGGGTGGTAGCTCGTTAACCAACGGTTCTTCGGTAACATAATACGGGGGCGAAGCCCGGTTTACTTGCCATGCAAATATGCTTGCCCCAACAATAAGTAGGAGAACAAACGCAAGCACTAGTTTTTTAGCCATAACATAACCCACCTTTACTATGTAAACGTAATAATTGAAATATTTATGAAAGAAGCTTGAGTAATAGGGTTTGGAATATCGCTTTTCCAACTTCAAGCTTCTTAGAAACTACTGGTATAAATTAGTTATCGGCTCTCATTTCGCAAATCATATCGCATGAAAGTGTTGCACAATTACATGTCTGTGTGCGCATATATGGAGGGCAACCAGCTGAGCCAGCCCATGATGAAAAGGTGCAGTTAGCCTCGTCGTTTACGACTACTTTTTGAACGTCCAAGTCAAAATCATCAAATAAATTTGAATACATTTTAAACACTCCTTATGTTTTTATATAGCATCTTCCTGCCCTATCTTCAAGAAGGATTGCCCGTTGAGTATTTCAATTAAAGTGACCTATAGAGGGTTCGAATTAGCGGACTTTGTCCAAAACTGCATTTTTATTAATTACTGTGTCGTAATCCCATATTATAACGCTAAACAAATAAAAACCATTGCATTTCATGCAATAATGTAAATTATTGCATGAAATGCAATGGCAGCATTCCGCACTTTATGGTATTTTTCTACAAATACATTTTGGAGGTGCTACAATGAAACGTAAGTTACTTAGGGTGTTTGTAAGCTTTGGTGTTGTGCTGTGCTTGTCCGCAAATATTGTTTTTGCCTATAGTGCTAATAGGTGTGGCGCATACGGTTACGACCATTCATATGCCAGGGTTGTAGAGCCTAACGACCCAGAAGATGAATGTCCCGGAGGTGCATGGTCTAATTTACCCTAGAAATTGATACGTAAAATCAATCTCTTATAAAACTATGTTGCGTCTTGCAGCATAGTTTTTAATTATATCCGCTTCTACGTCCCGACCATAAAAACGACTTGTGATGTAGGCCTCACGCAAGAGTTTTTCGCATTCATCTTTTTTCTCAATACTGTAGAGGCTTCGTGCCTTATTATATATTATGGTAGGCATCCACCATAAATAGCCCGTATCCAAGCAAACTTCTTTACCTTTATCACATAGCTTAATAACGTCATCGTATTGCCCCATTTTATATAGGGTATTGGTTAGGTTAAAAATAACTAACGGATACCGCTTTCCTCTTTCAATTTTATCTATGCACTTATCTTCAATGTATTTTTTAAGACGGTATAGTATATTGGCCGCCCGCTCATACTCTTTTAGTGCATGATACTGCAAGGCCATCATGTTAATAATGGTGAAGTCAACCCTGGTAAGGAAGTATTGCTCAATCTCATCTTCACAAAAACTACGCCATGTTACATCCATCGATTCCTTAAGCATATCAATTGCTACAGTGGGCAATATTCCTGTATGTAACACATTGGCTACTTTTGCCGCCATGACAAGCTGCTTGATGTGCTTGTCATTCATAAACATTTTATTGCCTTCCAACTCAGCAATAATCTCATCAGTGGCTTCGGCATTTTTGCGGATTAGGCCGCTATCCAGCGAATCCATGAGTATTTGTAGCTTTGCACCTTCGTTGCTTACAAAGTTGACGCCAAGACTATTGGGATTGACGTTAAGCTTTTGAAAAATTATATCAATCTTTCTCTTGCTTGGCATTGTATGACCCTCTTCGATTCTCCATAAAGTTGTAGGGTCAACAATGCCTTTCGCCAAATCCTCTCTGCTTATCCCCGCTTGTTCGCGAAAATGTTTAATTATTGTACCTATATGGCAAGTCTCCATCGTTGTCCCCCCTTTGCACCAATTTGAATAATTCCATTTTATTCATGAAACCCCTACAAGTCAAATATTTTGCAGAATATTGCCGATCCGATTGTTGGCTCTATTGTGTGTGGAATTACCCAAAATGCAAAAACCCCCGCATGCGCAATATCGCATCTGCAGGGGTATGTGTCTTATGCCTAATCATCCGTAAGAGCGAAATCCTAGAGCCAAAGTTTTCATAGCAATCCTCCAAATGATATGGGTAAGAAGTAGCCTGATTGTAGTAAATCCGCACAATAAGCCACCAATCAAAAATTTATTTATAGTGTGATAAGAAGCAGAGTGAAATTGAGTGAAGCATATTATGCGTGCGGCTCATATCTAGCGATATTACATAGTTTTTTATAATAAATTTTAGTCCACTTTTGTATCAAATTCGCACCGTCATCCCCATCCATCAACATAATGTTTTGCGCAGTAAACCTAAGCAATTTACCTACCTTCTCAATATTGCGTAATACAGCCATAGCGCAATGTGGATTGTCTATATCTGGGGTATAATCACCATCACAACCATGAAAAGTCTCAACAGTCCTAGTTATAACCTCAAGCTCGCGATGCGCCGTACCTATCTTGGCCTGGCCGGACTCTACCCTGTGTATAAGTTCTGGCGTACCAAGCTCGCGTATTTTCATAAACTTATACAAGGTTTGTTCGCTAACACCGGCTTCCTTGGCCATGATTTTACGCACATGCACCGGCATGCCCTGGCTTCCACTCCGGTTTTTTATCGCCTTTTCCCTAAGCAGTGCTTCTTTGTGTAGCACAAGCTTTATGCGCATGACATTGGTGAGGTTGCGCCGTCCAAGCTGGTTTTGTATTATCCATAGCTCTGCGTCTTTCTTGGATGAAAATTGCATTTTTTGCGTGTTATATGGGATGTTGTGCTTCTGACATATGGCGTAACGGTTGTGCCCATCTACGATACTGCCACGCCACACTTTTATGGCATCGCGGCACTGGCCGTGCGAAAGTATGTTCTGCTCGAGGCCAATAAATTCGTCATTTGACAAGGGTGGGATAAGGTCTTTAAATGCCGGGTTTATGGTTAGTGATTTCGTTTTTTGTGGTTTAGTTTGTTCTGGTTTCATTTTTTCTGGTTTCATGGTCGTCCCTTTCTGCTAGTTTGAGTAATAGCTCGTTAAATACCGTGGCTAAATGGGTTAGTTTATTGTGTATTTCTGGATGCGAGGCTTGGTAACCTTCGGCTGGCATGGCGCTTTCGATAAATCTAATCATTTTACCGGCTTGGCGTAGCTGTTTAATGATTTCTTTTGCCAGTAGGCTGTGTGCCGTTCTTATTTTGAGTTTCCCGGACTGCACTTGTTGTTGCAAGTCTGGACTCCCGTACTCCTTTATGTCTTCGTATCTGCGAAGGGTTGTTTCGCCTACCCCGGCTTCTACGGCGGTGGCCTTGCGCACATGTATTGGCACGGTGTCCGGTTTTGATGATTGGGCCAAAAGCGATTTTTCGCTTTTTTTGTCCCCTCCGGCTTGAGACTGGTTGGCTTTTGCCTTCTCCCGCAACATGCCTGCTTTCATAAGCGCCATTTCTATGCGCATTGCATCGGGCAGGTTGCGCCTGTGTAGTTGATTTTCCAAAATCCAGACTTTTACCGCTTCCCGTGAAGGTAGTTGTATATCCTCTACTTGAAACTCAATGCCGTGTCGCAGGCATATCTCATACCGATTGTGGCCGTCTATGATTGTCCCTTCCCACAATATAATTGGGTCGTAGCATTTGCGGCGCTCTAAGATGTTTTGTTCGAACTGTTCCAGCTCCTCTTGTGACAATGGGGGGATAAGCCCTTGAAATTCGGGGTCTATAATAGGTAGGGCAAACATGCGCATCTTCCTTTCGTGTAATTTGCGCATAGAATATACAGGGAACGAATGTTTGTCAAGTGTTGGTGTAATTATTTCGGTATAAAAGCACTAAACAAAAAACCGCCATACGAATAAAGGCGGTTTTCTATTTAGTGCTATATAGTTTTCTAATGTCTATTCCACTACCTACAAACCCACAACTCCCTAACTCCTATAATCCCCATTAATTTTTACATAATCGTATGTCAAATCACAACCATATGCCTCTGCGGTACCGTCCCCATCGCTTAGGGTTATTTCTATTACAACATCACTTTGGGTTAGTACAGCCTTGGCCAGGCTTTCGTCAAAGGCCAGTCCCAGGCCCTGCTCGCATACGGCTACGCGCCCGGCGTCAGATGAAAATGCTACATCTACCCTTGATGTGTCAAATGCCGCACCTGAGTACCCTAAAGCACACAGCACCCGCCCTGCGTTTGCGTCTGCGCCAAACATCATTGCCTTAACAAGCGATGATGATATTACGGACTTGGCCAGTACAGAAGCAGTCTCACCGTCTGCAGCACCACTAACACTGCATGTGATTAGCTTGGTTGCGCCTTCGCCGTCTCTTGCGATTTTTTTGGCCAGGTAAAGGTTTACTGCATTAAGTGCTGCCACAAAGGCATCGTAACATGCACCTTTTTCTGTGATTTCGGGGTTGCCTGCTGTGCCTGATGCTAGGATGGCAGCCATGTCGTTGGTAGATGTGTCGCCGTCTACGCTTATCATGTTATATGTGTGGTTGGTGGATTCTTGCAGTGCTTGCTTGAGTAGGGTGGGGGAGATGGCGCAGTCTGTAGTCAAAAATGCCAGCATTGTTGCCATATTGGGATGTATCATGCCAGAGCCTTTGGCTATGCCGCCAATAATTACTGGTTTGCCGCCAATTATGCATTTTACAGCCGTGCTTTTAGAAAAAGTATCTGTTGTCATGATGGCTTCTTCTGCCGGGCCAGAGTCAGTAGAAAGCGCGTTTACCAGCTCTGGTATTGCGCTTGTGATGGTATCTACAGGCAGGGGTTGGCCTATTACGCCTGTAGAGTTTACTATTATATCCTCTGGCTGTATCCCAAGGGCGGCGGCGGCAGTGTCTACACATTTTTTTGCCGCATCAAGCCCTCCTGGTGCACATGCGTTTGCATTGCCAGAGTTGGCTAGTATAGCCCTAGCGCGGCCGTTTTCTAGATGCTTTATTGATAAGTGGATGGGCGCGGCTTTGACCCGGTTTGTTGTTACAACTGCGGCGGCGGCGCATTGGCGGTCTGCCACGATAAGGGCCAAATCGCGCTTGCTTTTGTTGCGGCGTATGCCACAGTGTATACCTGCGGCCACAAAGCCGCTTGGGGCTGTTACGCCACCTTTTATAAACTGAATATCTTGCATATTATCGTCCTCCCATGATATAGCTTCTTATAACCCAAGTTTCTCGTCTAGTCCACATGCTATGTTCATACACTGCACAGCCGCGCCGGATGCACCTTTGCCAAGGTTGTCGAGTCGTGCACCCAAGAGTAGCTGGTGCTCGTGGCCAAAGACAAACAATTCTAGTTTGTTTGTGTTGTTGCATGCGGTTATGTCCATAAACCCGCCATCTGTGTTGCTTGTGATATCAAGCGGCATGACTTGTACAAACTGGCTTTCGTTATAGTGGTTGTTCCAAGCTTGCCATATATCGTTTATACCGGCGGGTTTTTGTAGGTCCGCTGCCCATATAGGTACTGTCACCAGCATCCCCTGTGCAATATCGCCTACAACCGGCATAAAGTGCGGGGCGTGTGTCAAGCCGCATATGCCCTTCATCTCGGGAAGGTGCTTGTGTGTAAGCCCCAATGCGTATGGCCTGGGTGCTCCTAAGTTGTCACCTATTGTGCGGTTGTTTTCGTATGCTTCTATGAGGCTGCGGCCGCCGCCGGAGTACCCTGTAAGCGAGTGGCAGCTTAATCGTGCATCGCGGCTAACAAGCCCAGCAGCTATAAGCGGGTATATCATAGATATAAACCCAGCCGCGTGGCACCCTGGTACTGCAATACGCTTAGCACCGGCTAGTGCCATGCGGTGCGCTTGCGATAGCTCCGGCAAGCCGTAGACCCAGCCTGGGGACACACGGTGTGCTGTAGAGGCATCTATGACCAATGTATCTTGCGGCACCATTTCCACAGCTTTGCGAGCCTCGTCGTCTGGCAAGCACAGGAATATAACATCGGCTTGCTGCATTAGGCTTTGGCGGGCGGCGGGGTCTTTTCTTAGTGCTGGGTCAATAATTAGAAGGTTTATGTCATGGCGTGTTTTTAGCCGTTCTTCTAATTTAAGGCCTGTTGTGCCAGCTTGCCCGTCTATGAAGATTTTTAACATAGTTTTTCTCCTGTAAAATGTTAGAAAATTGATTCGTGATTTGAAATCATATTAGGATTGTATCAGGCTATGCATAATTATGCAATATGCGCGCATACATTTTCAATGCAGTAGTAAATTAATACGCTATAATAAATATAGATTCCCAATAAATGTGGATATAGGCATTGCAAAATACTGCTGTTTTGTGGTATTTTTATGCTAATTTAGCGAATGGAGATTACTATGTCAAAAATAAAAATCATGGTAGTAGACGATGACAAGCACATAGCGGAGCTTATCTCACTATACTTGCGCAAAGAAGGCTACGAAACCAAAGAAATATACAACGGGCGTATGGCGGTAGAGGTTTTCCCTGACTATGCGCCTTTTTTGGTGCTTTTGGACCTGATGCTTCCGGGGATGGACGGGTACAAGGTATGTGAAGAAATCCGCCGTATAAGCCCCGTACCAATAATTATGTTAACCGCCAAAGGCGAAACTTTCGACAAAGTACGCGGCCTAGAACTTGGCGCAGACGACTATATAGTTAAACCCTTTGAGCCAAAAGAGCTAGTAGCAAGGGTAAAAGCAGTCTTGCGCCGCTACGAAAAAACAGAAATGCCAGACACTAAAGACCGCCCAATAAACTTGCCAGACCTGCATATCTGCCCGGTACGCCACATAGCGGTATATCACGGGCAAGAGCTTGACCTGCCTCCCAAGGAGTTTGAGTTACTATACTACTTAGCCAGCCACCCAGGGCGGCCCTTTAGCCGTGAGGAGTTGCTGTCTGCTTGTTGGGGGTATGACTTTGCAGGTGACACTCGCACGGTTGATGTCCATGTCATGCGCGTACGCGAAAAGTTAAACAAAGGCGATGATTGGGCCATAAAAACCGTATGGGGTATAGGGTACAAACTAGAGGTCCCACAATGAGTATCCGCGAAAAAGCAGAGCGACTAGAGCAACAAACCCTTAGCCCATATGCCGCAAAAAGTGCGGAATCAAAAGGCCGCATGTACCCTATGCAAGCATGTGATATCCGTACGGCCTTCCAAAAAGACAGAGACAGGATAATTCATTCGAAAGCCTTCCGCCGGCTCATGCATAAGACCCAGGTGTTTATATCCCCTGAAGGTGACCATTATCGTACCAGGCTAACTCATACCCTAGAGGTCGCACAAATATCACGCACAGTCTCCCGTGCGCTTAGCCTCAACGAGGATTTGACAGAAGCCATAGCCCTAGGCCACGACTTAGGCCATACCCCGTTTGGCCATACGGGTGAAGATGCATTAGACTCGTTGGTACCCGGTGGCTTTAGGCATAATATCCAAAGTGTGCGAGTGGTAAACAAAATAGAAAACGGCGGCGCCGGGCTCAACTTGACCCACGAAGTGCTAAACGGGATACTCAACCACCGTACAGAGTGTACCCCCGAGACACTAGAAGGCAAAGTAGTGCAGATATGTGATAAAATTGCATACATGAACCATGACATAGACGATGCCCTGCGTGCAAAAATCATCACCCAAGCAGATATTCCGCGCCACATAACCAATATGCTGGGCACCACCAGCGTAATACGCATAGACCTACTAGTGCGTAACTTGGTAGACGCAAGCCTAAACAAAAACGATATACAACTACCCCCCGGCTTGGCCAACGTGCTAAGGGAGTTGCGCAGTTATTTGTTTGAAAATGTATACATTAACCAGCTACACCAGGGTGAGCGCAACAAAATCCAAGGGATGCTTAAACTGTTGTACGAGTACTACATATCCAACCCCCAAGAGCTACCCGACGATATGCTTACAAGGGCGCAAAACGGTATGGATAAGGCACGAGCTGTAGCTGATTATATTGCAGGCATGACAGACCGCTTCGCTATGAAACGGTTCGAAGAACTATTTATGCCAGCCGCATGGGAACATTAAATGTAATTTCAAAAGAAGCATAAAGGAGGCATGAATCAAACAATGAATGTATTAGAAGCAATGCAAATGCGTTATTCGCATAAAGAAGGCTTTTTACCTAACCTGGTCCCTGTTGCTGATTTGGAACAGATAGCCAAAGCCGGCCTTGCGGCACCTTCTGGTGTAAATCGCCAAACCGTGCGGTTAATCATACTGCCAAACCGGGCAGCGCTTGACCCACTATGCGCCCTAACTCCGCACATAGGGCTTGACACTGCCCCGGCAGCTATTACTGTATTAACAGACAATAGCCTTACCCCGCCCGGCCGTATGAACTTCGAAAAAGAGGACTATAGTGCCGCAGTAGAAAATATGCTACTGGCCGCCACTGCCTTGGGCTACGCGTCCTTGTGGCTGGACAGCCCATACTTTGACGCTAACAACGAAAAAGCTACAAGGGAAATATTGGGTGTGCCGGAAGGTTTTCGTATTTGGGCGACACTACCCATAGGCAAGCCAGACGGTGATGGCTCGAGACGTGAGAAATTGCCTTTTAGCGCACGGGTATCTTATGAGCGGTATGGGGTGCAGGGTTTATAAAAAAACATCGCATACGACTTGACACATATATTGCCACAAAACTATAATAGGGGCCGCACAGTTACCGCTGCCCGAATGGCGGAATTGGTAGACGCCCGGGATTTAAAATCCCGTGAGGGCAACCTCGTGCCGGTTCGATTCCGGCTTCGGGCATAAATAAACAATAATACAAAAGGAGCCCGCTAATCCCGGCTCCTTTTTGTTTTAATCAACAAGATATGAGTTGTAACTCCAACCCCTACAATAAGTAAGACTACGGCTATCCATACCTCCCTAGTGATAACCATCGTAGATATCAGCCCTGCCCATAAGAAAACAACGCTTGCGATTTTATGCAACTTACTAATACCCTGCCCGGTGCGGTAGTTTTCTATAAAAGGGCCAAATACGCGGCTCTGTAGTAGCCAGTTTTCTAGCTTCTTGTTGCAGCGTGAAAAACACGCCGCAGACAACAAGACAAATGGCGTGGTAGGCAGTAGTGGTAAAACTATGCCTACCACACCCAGTGCTAGTGAGGTGAAACCCGCAACTATTAATAGTAGTTTCTTTGTTTTCATATGTGCATTATAGCAGGTCAAACCGGTCAGCATTCATTACTTTGTTCCATGCCGCAACAAAGTCTTGTATAAATTTCACTTTAGCATCATCACATGCATACACTTCAGCAATGGCTCTAAGCTGTGCGTTAGAGCCAAAAATCAAGTCGACCCTAGTTGCTGTCCATCTTTGGTGGCCGGTTGACCTGTCTATGCCTATAAACATGTTGGGCTCGTGGGTAGGCTTCCATTCTGTGCCCATGTCTAGTAGGTTAACAAAGAAATCATTGGTCAATGCCCCAGGTGTGTTGGTTAACACACCATGTGTGGTGTTGTTATAGTTATTGCCCAAGACTCGCAACCCGCCAAGTAGCACGGTCATTTCTGGTGCGGTCAGGGTTAGAAGTTGAGCTTTGTCGACCAATAGCTCCTCTGGCAGTGTAGTAAAATTGCGTTGCAGATAGTTTCTAAAACCATCATACATAGGCTCTAGCACAGCAAAGGACTGGATATCTGTCTGCTCTACAGTTGCATCCATCCTTGCTGGTGTAAATGGCACTCTTATTCTGTACCCTGCGTTTTTGGCGGCATTTTCGATACCGGTAGCGCCGCCCAAGACGATTATGTCTGCAAGGGATACAGGTTTTCTTCTTTGTTCAAATTCCTTTTGTATTTGTTCGTACACGCCTAGTACTGTTTTTAGTTGTGCGGGTTGGTTAACTTCCCATGATAGTTGTGGCTCTAGTCTAATACGGGCACCGTTGGCCCCACCTCTTTTGTCCGAGCCGCGAAAAGAAGCCGCACTGGCCCATGCTGTGCTTACCAGTTGTGACACAGTTAGGCCCGAAGCAGATACCATGGCTTTTAACTCATCAATGTCACGGTTGTGTAGCGTATAGCCATTGCTTGGGGGGATTATGTCTTGCCATAGAAACTCCTCTTTGGGGATATCCTTTCCTACATATGTAGATGTTGAGCCCATGTCCCTGTGTGTGAGCTTAAACCATGCCTTTGTAAACATATCTGCAAATATGTCAGGGTTGGCGTAGTAATGCCTTGCAATTTTTTCGTAAACTGGGTCATGCTTAAGAGATAGATCGGCTGTAGTCATCATTGGGCGGTGTTTTATATTGGGGTCATGTGCATCTATAACCATATCTTCGTCTTCGCAATCTATTGCCAGCCATATGTGGGCACCTGCCGGGCTCTTTGTTAGCTCCCAATCGTATTTTAGCATCACTTTTAGGTAGCCCATGTCCCATGTTGTTGGGTTTGGCTTCCATGCACCTTCTATACCGCTGCCTATTGTGTCACCTGCGTTGCCTGTGCCAAATGAGTTTGCCCAGCCCAAGCCCTGCTGCTGTATTGGTGCTGACTCTGGCTCTGGCCCTACATAGGTTGCTGGTGCTGCGCCATGTGCTTTCCCAAACGTATGACCTCCGGCAACAAGAGCAACGGTTTCTTCGTCATTCATGGCCATCCGTGCGAATGTTTCGCGTACATCTTTTGCGGCGTCCTGTGGTATTGGGTTGCCGCCTGGGCCTTCCGGGTTAACGTATATTAGGCCCATTTGCACTGCAGCCAATGGGCTGTCTAGATGCTTGCCTTCTGTATACCTGTCTTCGGCACCTAGCCAGTTTCTTTCTGAGCCCCAAAACACGTCTTGTTGTGGCTCCCATACATCTTCACGCCCACCCGCGAACCCAATCAGCTTAAGCCCCATAGATTCTATAGCGCAGTTGCCGGCAAGTATCATCAAGTCGGCCCAGGATATTTTTTTGCCGTATTTTTGCTTTATAGGCCACAGTAGCCTACGGGCCTTATCCAAGTTTACGTTGTCGGGCCAGCTATTGAGTGGCGGGAACCTTTGGGTGCCGTCTCTTGCGCCACCACGCCCGTCCATTGTGCGATATGTACCGGCACTGTGCCATGCCATCCTTATAAACAATGGGCCATAGTTACCATAGTCTGCCGGCCACCACGGTTGTGAGTTTTTCATTAGCACGTATAGGTCATTTTTTACCTGTTGTATGTCTAGTGATTTAAATTCGTCCCTGTAGTTAAATGTCTTTTTCATTGGATTGCTTAAGTCAGAATTTTGGTGCAGGACGTTTAGGTCCAGCGAGTTTGGCCACCAATCCCTGTTTGTGGTCCCTCTTGTGAAGTCGGGCCTGCTGCTTTCCATGGGATCCCCCCTTACATAGTCTATCGATATTAGTGTATTCCCTTACTTGGTTATGTGTACTATGTCTCCCCCTTGACTCTTGTTGATTTTGCCTTGGACTGGACTGTTTCTTAATTTTTTAGCTATAATAAGCCAAGAAGCAGAAAAACTATAAAACGGAGGCAAAAAATGCAAAACCCAATCATTACAATCGAGATGGAAAATGGCGGGATAATTAAAGCAGAACTATACCCCCAAACCGCACCAACATCTGCACACAACTTTATTTCATTGGCAAAAGCCGGATATTATGACGGTTTAATCTTTCACCGTGTCATACCCGGCTTTATGATTCAAGGCGGCTGCCCCCAAGGTGACGGGCGGGGCAACCCTGGCTATTCTATCCGTGGGGAGTTTAGTGGCAACGGGTTTGCCAATGATTTAAAACATGAGGCCGGAGTACTGTCTATGGCCCGTTCTGGTGACCCCAACTCCGCAGGTAGCCAGTTTTTTATAATGCATCAAGCATCCCCCCATCTAGACGGGCAATATGCCGCTTTTGGGCGAGTGATAGAAGGCCAAAGCGAAGTTGACGCAATTGTAAGCGCTCCGCGTAATAGCGCAGACAAGCCAAATACCCCACAAAAAATGAAGCGTGTAACCGTTGATACCTTCGGTGTCGACTATCCAGCACCAGAAAAAGTTTAAGTATAAAAACATAAAGCCGAAGCAAACCAGGATTAATACGCTGGGTTGCTTCGGCTTTATTATTAATTATGATTAGGAGAAGGCCATATGAGCGTGCAAATTTGTTATATCATAGGGGCTGGTGACAATTATGGCCTTGACTTTGTACCCCAGGCAGGTGATTTTGTTATTGCTGCCGATGGTGGTGCAGATTATTTAAATAAGCAAGGCATGAACGCAGATTTGTATATAGGTGATTTTGATTCTGTCCGCGAAAAACCTACAATGGGCGACATTATAACCCTTAGCCAAACCAAAGACTTTACAGATACCTTCGAAGCCGCCAAGAAGGGGATAGCCAAAGGCTATAAACATTTCTACATATACTGTGGTACTGGCGGGCGGTTTGACCATACTTTTGCAAATATTCAGCTATTGAGCTTCTTGGCAATAAACAACAAGCGCGGGTATCTTATGGGTCAAGATTGTGTGACAACCGTAATATCAAACAGCAACATCTCATTTGACGCTGGTTGCCAGGGCTATATTTCAGTCTTTTCATATTCAGACACAGCTGCAGGGGTAAGTATCAAGGGGTTAAAATACGAACTTATAAATCATAGCCTTACAAGCACGTTGCCTATAGGTGTAAGCAATGAGTTTACAGGTATAGAAAGTACAATATCAGTTGAATGTGGCAACCTGGTTATCATATTCCCGCGGGGATGCATGAATGGATTACGCCTAGGCCCTGGGTGATGGGTTAATTTTTTCGCTAAACGCCGCAAGCGCTTGGGGTATGTTAATGTTCTGCGGGCAAAGGGGGTTGCACTTGCCACATGATATACAAGCACAAGGCCGCTCGTCATCTTTAAGCGCCCTTATTGCCGCGTTAAGGAACCATCCCATATCATATCCAGCCTCGTTGTACATTGTTAAAAGGGTAGGTATATCCAGGTTTTGTGGGCAATCCTCTACGCAGTAGCGGCAAGATGTACAGGGTACAAGCTCTACTATAGATTCCATCACATTTTGCAAAAGCTTAGTTTCACCTTGCGTAAGAGGGTCATGTTGCGAAAACAGGCGCAAGTTCTCCTTAAGCTGTTCTAGGGTAGACATGCCGCTTAGTACAACAGGGATATTGTCAAATGACTGCAAATATCGGAACGCCCATGCTGCATGCGAATCCACTGGCCGGGCGGCTTTGAGCATAGCGTCTGCATCGGCGCGTAAGTTTGCCAGCTTGCCGCCGCGTAGCGGCTCCATTACAAAAACAGGTAGCCCGTGCTTTGTAATAATGTCGTATTTTTTACTGGCTTCTTGTAATGCCCAGTCCATATAATTCATTTGGATCATAACAAATTCGAAGTCCTTGCACCCGCGAGCAGCTAAATAGTTCAAGAAATTTTCTATTGTGCCTGGCCGGCCATGGGACGAAAATCCTAGGTGGCGTATACGCCCTTTTGCTTTTTGCTCTAGTAGGCAGTCTATAAGCCCTAGCTTTTCGTTGGTATAGATGCCATATGTGGATTCGGATACATTGTGTAGCATAAAAAAGTCAAAATAATCTACCCCGCATCGTTCCATTTGAAAATCAAATACATCCACCGGCCGCGAAAATGACTTACCGGATACCTCAAGCTTACTACCATCAAATTTCATTAAATTCCCGGGTAACTTAGAGGCTAAATACCAGCTATCACGGGGGAACTGCGCCATAGTCTTGCCAAGAAAACGCTCCGAGTCACCATCATGATAAAAATATGACGTGTCGTAATAGTTGACTCCATTAGTATAGGCATACTCGAGTAATTCTTTTGCTTTCGGGTAATCAATTGGTGCGCCGTAGCCTGGCCCCGTAGCCGGTAAACGCATAACACCCATGCCTAGTGACGAGAGTTGTAAATCTTTGAATCTTTTGTAAATCATAAAGGTACCCCCAATCGTGATTTTTGGTTATTATGATACATGAATTTTACAGTTTCGCAAACGATAAATTAATTTGATACAGGGGGTTAAAGTGTGAAAAAACCCGAACTTCTTGCCCCATGCGGAAGCATGAAAACCCTAAAAGCAGCAGTACTAGCAGGTGCGGATGCCGTTTACCTGGGTGCCGGTAAATTTTCTGCAAGGGCTTTTGCCGTTAATTTCGATGATAGCGAGCTTAGTAGCGCAATAAAATACGCAGCCAGCGCCAATGTAAAAGTACACCTGGCAATAAACACATTAATGACCGACCGTGAGCTGGTAGAAGCTATGGCTATAGTCAACCACGCATATCATGCCGGTGCGGCCGCCTTTATCGTACAAGATTTGGGGCTGGCACAGCTTATAAAACATAAATACGCAGATGCAGTACTACACGCAAGCACTCAAATGACAGCACGCACACTAGAAGACGTAAACCTGTTGGGGAGCCTAGGGTTTAAACGGGTAGTGATGGCTAGGGAGCTCTCAAGGGACCAGTTAAAAGCAATTGCAGAAAAAACGGCAGTAGAATTAGAAGTTTTTGTGCATGGCGCATTGTGTTCATCATATTCTGGGCAGTGTTTAATCAGCAGTTTTATAGGTGGGCGCAGCGCCAACCGTGGCAAGTGCGCGCAGCCGTGCCGCCTCCCATACAAGTCCGCAAGCAAGAGCGGTGTGCTACTAAGCCTGAAGGACTTATGCCTGATAGATTATATAAGCGAGCTTACCGCTATAGGCATTGCATCATTAAAAATAGAAGGGCGTATGAAGGGTGAAGACTATGTACGTACCGTTGTAGAAGCATATCGCACTGTATTAGATGGCCAGCCGTTAACCCAAAAGCAGATAAAAGCAATGCTAGGTGTTTTTGACCGTGGCGGATATACAAACGGTTATTACACCGGCAATAAAGCAGATATGTATATGCAAACACTTAAAAACCCTTACAATGCAGCAACAAAAACCACAAAGCAGCATAGAAAGGGCCAAACCAATGCCAATTAAATTTGTAGCCACATGTCTAACCAACACACAAGCACAAGCATGTGAAAGCCTAGGGGTAGAAGTAGTGCAAGGATATGCCGCATCGTATGGTGAAATAGCACCGGGATGTGTGACGGATTTTACTGTGCACTGCTTTAATTCTACAACGCTAGCGGTATTGAAGGGCCTGGGCGTACAACGCGCAAACCTCCATCCAGAGTTAAACATGGCTCAGATAAGGGACATAAACAAATGTATCAACACCGAAGTCGTAATATACGGGAAGATACCACTCATGAAACTTGGCAACCCAATTAGTAGCGGCACAATAACAGACAGGACCGGCACAAGATTTTTTGTCCATGGAGATACATTGTATAACTCCGTACCCATTTTTATGGCAGACAAGTTAAAAGAAGTAGAAAAAACAGGAATAACCCACGGCCGCTTATTTTTTACAACCGAGAGTGCCGAAGAAATACGTACAATTATAAAAACCAATATGTACCGCAAGTCACTTAAGATTGAGTTTACAAGAGGGAAGTATTATTCCAAGGTATAAGAATTATATACTACTTTATTTGACAGGAATGACTACATGAAAATCACATTTATAACGGTAGGTAAACTAAAAGAAAAATATATCAAAGCAGCTGTAGACGAATACGCAAAGCGGCTTTCGAAATATGTAAAGCTTAATATAATAGAGGTAGCAGATGAGCCAACACGCGAAAAATTAAGCATCGCCGATGAACATATAATCCTACAGCAAGAAGGCGAGCGGATACTAAAATGTATCAAAGAAAACGGCTATATAATTGCAACGGCAATCGCCGGCGTGCAAATGGACAGTGTAAGTTTTGCAAAAAAAATAGCCAAGCTATCTGTTGATGGCTACAGCCATATATATTTTATAGTAGGCGGCTCTTTGGGGCTGTGCCCAAATGTGTTAGCTAAAGCCGACTTTAAGATGTCATTTTCGCTAATGACATTCCCGCATCAGCTTATGCGCGTAATACTGGCAGAGCAGGTGTACCGCGCCTTTCGCATCAACAGCGGTGAGCCATATCATAAGTAGTATATACAAACATATTATCCCTTATCAATTATATAAAACACTTCGTTGCCATGCGTAAAGCTGTCAAAAGACCATGCATGTCTGGCTGTGTATTCGTGTAGGGTTTTCTCATATTT
>Ga0123355_10002008_pt1 | contig 28776 bp, 25 predicted proteins | sample TergutEmb28metaG_3_FD_89872 | JGI IMG/M metagenome (GOLD analysis project Ga0123355, IMG submission 89872) | Embiratermes neotenicus P1 segment gut microbial communities from Petit-Saut dam, French Guiana - Emb289 P1 | ecosystem: Host-associated > Arthropoda: Insects > Digestive system > Gut ... | reverse complement strand
ATACCATTAATATCTTCATCGTTATCATTTACGCCGGGGATGATAACATATTTTAAATCAATATCTCCATATTTTCGGTATTCTAATAAATTATTAACAACTTTTTCATACATATCAAGACCTTTAATCTTTTGAAAAGTTTTTCGGGTTCCCGCATCAATAGATATTTGAATAATACTCTTTCTATCTTTCATGGATTGAGCTATTTTGTTATCGAATACAAATCCATTTGTAAAAAATCTTGCTTTGTTTTTTGAAATTGTTTCCAATAAAAAATCTTTATGAGGCATTATTGTGATTTCAGCAGGTGCTACAGTAAATGAGCATCGGTTAGTGATATGATCGTTAACATTCAGCCATCTAAGCATCTCGGCAATCATTTTGGGATAATTAGAATCCTTTGATGCTTCATAATTGTTACGTGGATTTTTGTATACGCTGCAAAAAAAACATCTTGCTTGACAAATTGAAGGATAACAACTGATATTTATACTTTTAATTTCTTTTAAACCAAACAAGTAATTTTCAGATGTTAATTTACTACAATTTTCACAGGGTTTTGCAATCGTCAATTTTTCCCCCTTAGTCAACTCTCTAATTATAGTTTTTCTTTTCTTCAATACATCTACAATTGTCTTTTCCGAAGTATCTAAATAGGGAAAGGAAGGTCTGCTTGTATTAAAGTTGCTTGATGAGGCACAGCAAAAACCAATTTTCCCTCCAATAAATGTTATATTGTGTAATAGTTTCGTACAGCAAGTTACTTTTGTTTGATATATGCAATCGTAAAATCCCATTTTACGCAATTGTTCTTCGATAGTTTCATATTTTGGAAAATCATACATAATAATTATTTTTAGCTTTGTTTTATCTTCTGATAATAATACTTCAGGATCTAAGATGTTGTATGGTGATGGTTGTAAAGTGTTATCTGTTTTATTATCAATAAAATAAGCTACATTAATATTTGCAGCAAAAAAGTACTTCAAAACTCTTTTATGATAATTGCCAACACCAAAAAGTACTACTTTGAAGTATTGCAAGTCGGTTATTGATTTATCCATATTTAGGATTTGTAAAGATTCGTTTAAACCCTGCAATGGTGGTGAATTTTTATATGAATTTTCCACATTTTCAGTAGAAGTTCTTGATACAATCTCTTTTAATTGCATCTCAATTGAATCCATCTTTGAAATTAAATATTTATTTTGTTGCACTTGCCATCTTGCTGGCAGTGGTAAAAATTTTTTTAAATTATCTTTCATTTTAGACATTAAAAAATCCTCAATTCTATAATAGTCGTGATTGTATTACGACATAACGATCTTATGATTATTTCTAGTGAAAAATCCTGAGAAATTATCCTCAAGTCATTTCCTCTTCTCTATGTTAAATTGATATCAAAACTGCATTGTAGTGCGATATGTAACAAAATATCTATTGTGTTTCATTGTCAAGAGTGCTCGTAATTACGGCAACAAAAAAGGCAAAAACATAATATGCCTTTGCCAATGCACACAAAAAAGCGTCCTCATTCCTTGATTTCAAAGGAATTAAGACGCTCATGAAACACAATAGATAGTATGTTAAATAAAAACAATACTCAGGAGGAACCGATAATGGCAATGACAGAACCTATCCGTGACAAGCAACAAGTTAGTCAACTTCTTAAATTTTACTTGAACAAAGGTGAAATCCGTAACCATCTACTAATCGCCTTATGCATACATACAGCCTTACGCATTAGTGATATCCTGCGCCTTACTTGCGATGATGTATACGATTTCAAAAACTGTCGCATACGCAAAACTATCACCATAACAGAAAAGAAAACCGGTAAAAGTAAGACTATTGCACTCCATAAAAGCATAATTAATATTTTATCAATTTGCTACCCAAATGCTAAACCGGGTATGCCGCTTATACGAAACAAACACACCAACAAATCACTTAGCCGCATACAAGCTTACCGTATCATACGCACCGCTGCGGAATCTCTTGGATTTGAACAACGAGTATCGTGTCATTCTCTACGCAAAACCTTTGGTTATCATGCTTGGAAAAATGGCGTATCTCCGGCAGTTATTATGGATATTTACAATCACGGTTCTTTAAGCACTACTCAACGCTATCTTGGAGTAACACAAGATGATAAAAATGCGGTTTATGTAGGGTTATGCTTTGTCGGATAAATGGTATCAGTCATGCACATTTATGTCAATATAATTTATACAAAAAGTTTCTGTAAGTGAACCTTGCAACTTCACAAGCAACTTCAACCGATCTCATTTTGTTATCGGTTGGATCAAATGCAATGCAAGTGCTTACACTAAAAAGGGGCTTTCACTATCGCATGAAAGCCCCTTTTTGTTGATCTGATTATTTCCTTTTTAAACTTGTGACTACTATGATGCTCTTAACGTAACTACTTGCGTAGCCAAATTGCTAAATGTGATTTCAAGTTCAAGTACTTGTCCGGGTTGCATTCCCATAAACAACATTGGAAGTATCACTATTTGTGTTGAAACACCGTCATCTGCAATAGCAAAATGCATATCTGGTATTAAGTTGGTATTTCCTGATTGTATAGATAGTACAGTAGGCGTAACACCTATATATTCAAAACGAGGAGGCATAGCAGCCCACCACATAGCAATATTAACTGTAGCCTCTAAATTTACAAATGTAGGAGGCTCAGGTATGCCTTCTTCAACAACAATAAATGCATTAACCCTTTGTCCACCATGAAACGCTACAGTTATCATATTTCTACCAACGGGTAAAGTTTCTAAAAACTCAGGCATAAATACTATTACATCACCTAAAAGGATGAAATCCGTAGGTTGTTGTAAATTTTCCACGCCTGTTACTAAAGTTAAGAAAGATTGCGTAGCCATATAAGTACGCACCATACTGCCACGTACGTAAACTACATCTTGTACAATAGGTCTGTGATTTCCGGCAAAAGATTTTGGTATTTGGTCCGGAACTTCTGTAGTGCTACCAGACATTAACAGCGTAAACAACTTTAAGTTTTCGCGTTTTTAGACTATTTGCGCTATGTTTTGACTTTTTTTGTGTAATTACGACAAAAAAAGCAAAAAAATATGCCCTCTCTTCCATGGTCAGTAGTTTTTTATTTCCACTGTCTACTTTGAAGGGGAGCATATCAGTTTTTTGTAGTAGCTTTTTTGCAAATTATGTGAATGCACCAGGCATATCTCACCCCTTGCCCCCATAAATTATAGTACAAATCAAAAAAGGGGAGTTTGTGATGATACAATCCCAAAGCAAACAATTTAAGGCTCTTATGGTTGGTGTTGTAATGGGTTATGCCATTACCTGCATCGTATTTTTGGGCTATTCCATGTTAATTACTTACACAAGCATGACCGAGAGAAACCTGCCTATGGTAGTTGCAGTTACAACCTTGCTTTCTGTAATGGTGGCAGGTTTTGATGCGGCTAAAGGAGCAGAAAATCGCGGATGGCTGTGGGGCATGGGCGCAGGGCTGGTGTACATAATCATTTTAACGCTTCTTATGATGAGCGTATTACAACGTTTTGCCGTAGATACAAGAACCATAACTTCCATAATACTAGCTTTAGCAGGGGGTGGTATGGGTGGCATATTGGGCATTAATATGAGAAGGAGTCGATAACATTCACTTGGGCTTAGCCCATTCTATTTTTACCTTTTTACCCTTAATTTTAGATTGAGCCATACGGTCTAAAATTTTATTAGTCAAAGTTTTAGGAACATCCACAAATGTAAAATCTTCGTAGATATCTATATGCCCAATGACCCTTCCGGGTATCCCGGCTTCTCCTGTGATAGCCCCTACTATGTCATTGGGCCTTACTTTGTCTTTTTTGCCGATATTAATAAATAGGCGAGACATATTTTTATTAACTTTACCTGTCCTGTCATGTGATCTTTCCTGCCTATCGCTACGGCTATAATGCTGAGATTGATTGTATTGCTTTTTAGGTTCTTCAAATAAAATATCTTCTGCGTCCTCATCGTAAAGATGATATTTAAGTAACGCAGCGGCAATATCTAAAGCACTGTAATCTATCATAGATTCCACTACATTAATGTACTTGGTCATAGCACCTTCTTCTATGATGCTTTTAATTTTTTCTGTAAACTGGCGAGTTTTAATCTCTTCAATATCTGTGAGGGTAGGCATTTTGCCGCGCTTGATTTTGGCCTTGGTGTAGTGCATGATCTCTCGCAGTTTATAGATTTCTCGCCCGGCAGCAAAAGTAAAGGCTCTGCCGTGGCGGCCTGCCCTACCGGTACGGCCTATCCGATGGATGTAGTATTCTTCATCTTGAGGCAGGTCATAGTTAAAAACTATGTCTATATCATCTACGTCAATACCCCGGGCGGCAACATCAGTAGCTACCAGAATTTCAAGGGTGCGATTGCGGAACTTGCGCATTACCAGATCTCGCTGGCTTTGTTTTAAATCGCCATGAAGTCCCTCTGCAAAATACCCCCTGCCCTGCAACTGCTCTGAAAGTTCGTCCACTCGTTTTTTTGTATTACAAAATACCATAGATAAGGTGGGGGACTCTGCATCTATTAAACGGCATAAGGCATCAAGTTTTAGAGATTCGCGTACTTCAAAGTAAGTTTGTTCTATACTTGGTACAGTCAAAGTATTACGGATTACAGTAATATGTTTTGGATCACGTTGATAACGTTTGGTTAATTCTAAGATTGGTGCCGGCATGGTAGCAGAAAATAGTAACGTTTGCCTGTCTTCAGGCATTTTTTCTAATACAAACTCAATATCATCTCTAAAACCCATGTCCAGCATTTCGTCAGCTTCATCCAAAACAACAATGGATACCTGCGAAAGGCGAAGAGTTCGGCGTTCTATATGATCCATAACCCGCCCCGGTGTGCCTACTACAACTTGCACACCTTTTTTAAGGGTACTGATTTGCCGTTCAATAGGTTGTCCACCATAAATGGGCAACACTCTTACTCCTTGGCGATATCGTAGGAGTTTATTGAATTCTTCACTAATTTGAATGGCAAGTTCTCTGGTAGGGGATAAAATTAATGCTTGTACCTTTGGGTTATCAGGGTCAATACGCTCTAATAATGGGATGCCGAAGGCAGCGGTCTTTCCTGTGCCTGTTTGAGATTGGCCTATTATGTCACGGCCTGATTGGATTAGTGATATACACTGAGATTGTATTGGTGTTGCTTCTTCAAAGCCCATATCTTGTACGGCCTTGAGGCTCTCGGGGGATAGGGAAAGTTCTTCAAATTTAACGGGTCCTGCTGTCATATAATGGTAGGTCCTTCCTATAATTGAGGGTGCAGAATTATGCAACCCTATTCATATATCAATTTTACAAGAAAATTGCAAATGTTTTTTTCATGGTGTATATTTTTGAAAGTATATTTTTGGAATATAACGATTGCTATAAGGGAGACAACTTATTATGACAATGTGGCAAGCTATAATTTTAGGGACTGTACAAGGTATAGCAGAGTTTTTGCCCATCAGCAGCTCGGGGCATTTATTGGTTTTGCAGCGTGTTTTTGGCCTTGATTTACCGGGCATGACTTTTGATATTGTTTTGCATATAGGATCTTTATGCGCAGTATTTGCGGTATTTTGGCGGGATATACTAAGTCTGATAAAAAATCCCTTGCAAAAAATGACGGGGCTTCTTATTATTGGTACCATCCCTGCGGTGATTGCAGGATATTTACTTAAAGAAGATATAGACAGACTATTTAATCAAGGATTTTATCTGGCATCAGCTTTTGTTTTTACCGGAATACTCCTTATGGTAGCAGATAGCATTACACATGTCCATAAAACCGAAAAAGATATTACAATACTTGATGCGGTAGTGATCGGATGTATGCAGGCAGTAGGATTGCCTCCCGGGATATCGCGGTCAGGTGCTACAATAACCGGTGCCTTAGTCTGTGGACTTAACCGCGAAACAGCCGCCGGATACTCATTTTTGCTTTCAATCATAGCAGTTGTTGGTGCCGGGACATTAGAATTTGCATATGTTGTTCAAAATAATGTGGGTGTTTATCGTGGGGATATTCCTGCTTATATGGTAGGGTTTGCAATGGCAGCAGTGTCAGGTTATTTTTCTATTCGTCTACTTTTACGATTGATAAAGAAATGTAAACTTAGATATTTTTCATATTATTTGTTTGCCTTAGCCGCATGGATTTTAGTAGACAGGTTTATATTACACCGGTTTTTTATGCATTAAGGCAATGGAAGCCTGTCCATTCTTTTTACAGTGTATATCCTTACACAAGCTACAGCTAAGATTTTCGTTAGTTTCTCGCATGAAAAAATGAGGGTTTTTATGCAAAGAAGTTTCCCAGCATAATACTACAACCATCGAAAGTAGAAATAGACTTAAAGAATAAAAACTTGGAAAAAGAATCAACAATGCACACATCATAAAATAATCCCAATTATAAATGCGGCATACAACACAGCAACGATTACGCATAAAAAACGCCCTAAAAGGGCAAAAAAATAATATAAATGCAATATCCAGCACAGAATATATAAGTGCCAAAATTAAAACAGTTACCGGTGTAAGCATATCCAAAAGATAAAGCACAAAAAGAATTGACGTACTAGCAGTAAGCCAAGCAAAAGCACTTAATAATGCACCTTTATTTTTGCGAAGCAGGGAGTCATTGGGCAAGCTTGCTTGCCCATCCGACAAACGACGCAAGTCTGCATCAATTTTAGTAACCGGCATTGCCTTATAAGAACAAGCGAAGTGTTTGCGAGCACCTATAGCAATAGTTTTATTTGGAAAAACACGATACAACATACCAACAACAAGATGGATCCATATAATCCAAAGGAAAATTCCATCAAAGCCTTGCTGCAATATAGTGACAAAATTAAGCCTTTCTCTGTCTGTAAAATATAAGAAAAATGCTGCAACTAATAGCAGTATACGAAAAACAAATTTAAACATATGGTGTTGTAGCATTTTACTATATCATTCCTTCAATTTTGTTTGACGAGAAATGTTCAAAAGTACGCCCATTAATCCCATACAAATTACTAAAGCTGTACCACCGTAGCTAATAAAAGGCATTGGTATACCTGTATTAGGTATGCTGTTAGTTACTACGGCTACATTTATAATAACCTGGCTTGCTATCATTAAAACAATCCCGGCGGCTACTAACGCGCCAAAATTATCAGGTGCGTTCATAGCTATTTTTAAGCCACGCCATATCAAAATACCAAATAACAATAATATTATCCCCGATCCTACAAAGCCTAATTCTTCAGCAATAACCGAAAAGATAACATCATTATGTACTTCAGGTAAAAAGGTTTTTTGCCGACTTTGTCCTATACCTAATCCAAAAAGCCCGCCTGATGCTATTGCATAAAGTGATTGTACTATCTGAAATCCAAAACCTTGCATATCTGAAAACGGATCAATCCATGCTCTAAAACGTCCGCCTCTAAATCCCATGCCTTCAGCAAGATACGCTTGATAATACAAATAACCAAGCATACCTGAAACACCGGCCGCACCAACAACTATAAAACGCAACATGTGTGGGCTTGCTACAAAAATCATTCCTCCCCCAATAATTGCTATGATAATAGCTGTGCTAAGGTTTCCAAGGAGTACAAAAACAGACATTACTCCTACTATACCACAACAAAATAAAAAGCCCGGCCATTTGTCTAATATCCGCCTGTTTCCCGATACGATTTTGGCCATTACAAAAATCAATGCTGCTTTAGAAACTTCTGATGGTTGAAATCGAAAACCAAAAATATCAATCCATCTAGCTGCACCATGGCTTTCGTGGCCAACAGCCCATGCCAATATAAGTAGCACCAAAGAAGCTAAATACATAGGCAAAGCAAATTTCTTTAGTAAGTGGTAGTTAAAATTGGATGATATCATTAAAACTAAAAATCCAATAACTGCCATTACCCCATGCCGACGCAAGTAGTAAAAAGAATCAAAGTTAAACTGCGCACTACGTCCCGTTATCACATAGCTTGCAGAAAATACCATCATTACCCCAAACAACGTAAGGATAATAACAACCAAAAAGATAGTGTGATCCATAGTGCCCATCCCTCTTAGGGGACTTGGGTCAACTGCTCTGTTCTCACGAGATTTAACAATTTCACGCGGTCTCAACGCACTGCTGTTGTTGCGCATTGTATCACCTCTTCACTTATTTATACATCATTTTACTACTTGCTGCACGTCCTCTATTCCACTTCTGCTGCAAATGATTTTATTGACTCTTCTATTTCTTTTAAATTTTCTTCTAGTATAGGTATAAAACTTTCTATATTTTCTCCGGCTTTTAATTTTACTTCCATCTGTTCTAACACATCAGCTAATAAATTCATAGCAAGGTTAGAAGACACGCCTTTTAGTGTATGGACAGCATTAGCTACTTCATCTAAATCATTATTTTCAGTAGCTTGCACAATATCATTTAGCAAAGTATGTCCATTAAAATTATTAAGTAAACGAAGATATAGTACCTTATTGTTCCTCACTCGTTTTAAACCTTCTTCAATTGAAATTACTTTTTGATCCAATGGTTCTTCACTCCTCCTATCCGCTGATACATTTCCTAAAAAATGAATCTTATACCTTTGGCATAAGATTCTATCGTTGACTTCAATAAAATTGATTTCAGTAAAATCTATATAATTCAATTCTTTTCACTCTCAAAATTAACCATAGTATACAGGCTTGCAGTGAACCAGTCAAGGGAAAATTCCTGAGATCAAAGCCATTCATTTATGTTTTCTCTGTTTTGGAAACCTTAGTTTTAGTGTAAACATCAAAAGTAACAGCAATCAAAAGTACCAATCCTGTAACAGCCAGTTGGATATCTGCACCTATTCCCAAGTGTCCCAGGCCATTATTAAGTACGCCCATAAGCATAGCACCAATAATTGCTCCTGTTATTTTACCAATTCCACCCATAGGAGAGGCTCCGCCAATAAAAGCGGCGGCAATTGCTTGTAACTCAAACCCTGCCTCTGCCCTAGGCGTAGCAGCATTTAATCGTGCAGCAAATACCATACCGGCCAAAGCAGCTAACACACCCATGTTTACATATACCCAAAAGACAACTCTCTTTACTTTAATGCCGCTAAGTTCTGCTGCTTTAGGATTGCCTCCGGTAGCATAAATATGCCTGCCCATTACAGTTTTATTGGTGATAAAGCTATATATGACTATCAAAGCAGCTAAAAGCAACAAAATATTAGGCATTCCTCTTGCTGCTGCAAACCAATATCCAAACAAATTGATTGCACCAACAAGTAGCACAAGTTTTGCTATTAAAAAAGGCATTGGCAGTATCTCTGCACCATATTCTATGGAAACCTTTCGATTCCTAAACTCCATATAAATAAGAATTAAAGATACTGCTAAGCATATTAAAATGGCTGTAATATTATAACTTCCCGGCCCGGTGTTGCCTAATATATTGGGGATAAATCCCGCAGACATAGTATGAAACAAGTCCGGGAACGGGGTGAGAGTACCATCTTCCAATGTAAGCATGGTCAAACCTCTAAAAACCAGCATACCGGCCAAAGTAACAACAAAGAAGGGGATGTTCTTGTATGCAATCCAATACCCGTTCCAAGCCCCGGAAAGCCCACCCATAGCCAAAACAGCAGGAATAGCAACCCATAAGGGCCAGCCCATATTTATGATCAATACTCCGGAAAGCGCACTTGCAAAAGCTAATAAACTTCCTACAGACAAATCTATTCTACCTGTGATAATTACCAGCATCATCCCTATAGCTAATATGAGAATATAACCATTTTGCGTTATCAAATTTGCAATATTAGCCGGCCTAAAGAATATTCCATTTGTTAAAATTTGAAATAAAATGGCTACAGCAACTAATGCAATAATCATACCAAACTGTCTGATGTTATTTCTTATGATGCTCATCTTATTCCCCCTGACTTAAAGCACTTGACTCTAAAGAGGGCGGCTTTTCTGCCCGTGACTTTGCAAATACATCAAAAATAACAGCGGCTAAAAGCACCAAGCCTGTGATAATTTGCTGCATATTTACGCTAACACCAAGGATACTCATGCCGTTATTGATAATACCAACAACCATAGCACCTACAAGTGCCCCGCTTATTTTACCAAAGCCGCCTGTGGCAGAAGCCCCACCAATGAAAGCAGCGGCAATTGCTTGCAGTTCAAATCCCATACCTGCTCGCGGCATAGCTAAATTTAAACGGGCAGTAAATACCATACCCGCCAAGGCCGCCAGTACGCCCATGTTAACATACACCCAAAAGACAACCTTTTTAACATCAATACCACTAAGTTCTGAAGTCTTTGGATTGCCGCCGGCAGCATAAAGATGACGTCCCATTATTGTTTTGTTAGCTATATAACTGTATATAACAGCCAATATTCCTAATAACACCATTATGTTAGGTATGCCGTTTGATGCACCAAACCAGTATGCAAATAATCCAAGTGTGGCAACAACAAGCACAATTTTTGCAATAAAGAAAGGCAATGGTATAGCATCCACTTTATTTTTTCTAGAAATTGCACGTTTTCTAAACTCCAAAAGTATGACAGCTAAAGCAATAGCTGCACAAATAACTACAGCCATAATATTAAAAGAAGTTCCGCCAAAAATATCCGGGACAAAACCGGCCGCCATCATCTGGAAGCTTGACGGAAAAGGCCCAATATTAGTACCATCCAATACAATCATGGCAACCCCGCGAAAAAGCATCATACCGGCCAAGGTGACAACAAAGAATGGAATATTCCTATAAGCAATCCAAAAGCCATGCCATGCGCCACAAGCTGCACCTATAACTAAAACAAATATAATTGACAGCCATACAGGTAAATCCATACGCACAATAAATATTCCGCTCATAGCACCTGCCAACGCAGCGATACTTCCTACAGAAAGATCAACCCTGCCAAAGGAGATAATAACCATCATCATCCCTATAGCCAATACAAGAATATAACTGTTTTGCAGTATCAAATTTGTTATATTAGCCGGTCTAAAAATAACCCCATTCGTCATGATTTGGAAAAAAAGGGCTATAACGACCAATGCAACTATCAGACCGTATTGCCTTAAATTATCTTTAATATAGCTCATTTTAGCCCTCCTAATGGTTCATGATGCATTCCATAATCGCTTCTTGTGTAGCTTCTTCTTTTGACAATTCTCCAACCATTTTGCCTTCGTTCATTACATAGATCCTATCACTTAAACCAATAACTTCCGGCAACTCAGAAGAAATGACAATTACACATTTTCCTTGCTTTGCCAGTTCATTTATTATCAAATAAATTTCATATTTTGCCCCAACATCTACGCCTCTGGTAGGTTCGTCAAGAATTAATGTCTCAGGATCAGCAAACAGCCATTTGCTAAGTACAACCTTTTGTTGATTACCCCCGGAAAGATTTTTCACATGTTGCTGCACATCTCTTGACCTTATGTCCACTTTGCCACGATAATCTTCTGCTACTCTTTTTTCCTTAAATTCATCCACTGCAAGACCTGTGTTAAGAGATTTCAAATTTGCAAGTGATATATTTCTGCATATTGTTTCGTCCAATAACAGACCATATTGCTTTCTATCTTCAGTCAAATAAGCAATGCCGTTTTCTATTGCTTGAGAAATGGATTTTAGCATTAAAGTTTTGCCATCTTTTATAATGGTTCCTGTTATTTTTGATCCATATGCTCCACCAAAGAGGCTCATTGCAAGCTCTGTACGTCCGGCACCCATCAGACCCGCTATACCCACAACTTCCCCTTTTTTTACATGAAAATTTATATTGTCTATCACTTTTTTATCAGCTATTTCCGGGTGATATACAGTCCAGTCTTTAACTTCAAACATGACTTCACCCTGCTCTACATCACGAGCCGGAAAGCGGTCAAGGATATCCCGCCCTACCATGCCACGTATAATGCGGTTTTCGTCTACATTTTCATTGGGGAAACTTTCAACAGTTTTTCCATCTCGCAATATAGTAATTTGATCTGATATTTTTAATACTTCGTTTAGCTTATGAGATATCAAAATGGAAGTTATGCCTTCTTTTTTTAACTCTAAAAGCAGGGTTAACAAGTTTTCACTTTCAATATCGTTTAAAGCAGCGGTAGGCTCATCCAGCACAAGCACTTCTACTCTTTTAGATAGGGCTTTAGCTATTTCTACAAGCTGCTGCTTTCCGACACCTATATTTTCTACCAGAGTATGCGGATTTTCTTTAAGCCCAACCTTCTCTAAAAGCTCTGCTGTTTTTTGATAGGTAAGATGCCAGTTTATCACACCATTTTTAGCTTGTTCGTTACCTAAAAAAATATTCTCAGATATTGAAAGGTAAGGGATGAGAGCCAGCTCTTGGTGAATGATAACAATGCCGCGTTTTTCGCTGTCTTTGATATCTCTAAACCGACAGGCTTCGCCTTTATAGAATATTTCCCCTTCATATTCGCCGTGAGGGTACACACCACTTAAAATCTTCATTAAAGTAGATTTTCCCGCTCCGTTTTCCCCTACTACTGCAAGGATTTTACCGTCTGCCGCAGTCAAATTAACACCGTTTAATGCCAGTACCCTATCAAAACGCTTTGTAATTGATTTCATTTCCAAAGTACCCACAAGTGCCACATCCTTTTAATGCATTAAGCCACGACAATACAAGGGAATTTGATAAATTCCCTCGCTGCCGTGGCTTAATACTACTGAATTTTATTATGGAACATTGAACATGCCGGCAGTATAATAGCCCGTTAAGATTAGAGCTTCATACCAGTTGTTGATATCTACATGCACAATATCCAATAGATACGAGGGTACATACATAACATTATTATGATATTCGGTGGTATTGTTAACAGGAACAGTTTCACCGGCCATAATAGCTTGGATCATACGCACTGTTGCAGCCGCCAAATCTCTGGTGTCTTTAAATACAGTAGCAAATTGCTCTCCATTAATAATTGATTGTACAGAAGGCTCTGTTGCATCCTGCCCGGAAACTACAGGCCAAGGTTGCCCGGGAGTACCATATCCAACACCACGAAGGGCTGAGATAATACCAAGGCTCAAGCCATCATAAGGTGAAAGCACTGCATCTACACGAGCATCTGCATAGTGAGCTGCCAGCAGATCTTCCATACGGCTTTGTGCTCTTTCGGCCGCCCAACCCAAAGTACCTACTACATCCATGCCCATTTGACCACTTCTAACAACAAGTGTTCCATTATTAATAAGTGGTTGAAGCACGCTCATAGCTCCGTTATAGAAAAAGAAAGCGTTATTATCGTCAGGGGAGCCACCAAATAATTCAATATTAAATGGCCCTGTTGCTCCATCATGTATGCCTAAACCAATTAATAATGAGTTTGCCTGCATAGCACCTACTGCAAAGTTATCAAAGGTTGTATAGTAGCTTACATTCGGAGAATCCATTATTAGGCGATCATAAGCAATAACTGTAATACCATCATTTGCAGCTTGGGCAAGAACCGGGCCAAGTGCAGAACCATCAATAGCAGCAATAACAAGAACATCTACGCCTTGAACGATCATACCTTCAATTTGAGAAATCTGATCTGCCACTACATCTTCACCATACTGTAATATGGTTCTGAAACCTAAGCCTTCTAACTGTGCTACTAAGTTAGCACCGTCAGCAATCCAGCGCGGGGATGATTGTGTTGGCATAGAAATTCCTATAAAACCAGCGTCTCCACCACCACTACTGCCTCCTGTGTCGCCACAGCCACTGAGAACAATAGATGCCATTACAACAACCATAACTAAAGACAAAACTCTCTTTACCATGTTAAATATCTCCTTCCATATGCTAAAAACACACAAAAAATTCATATGATGTTTCTGCATTTTCGTAAATTATAACTGACTTGTATTATCAAGTCAAATAAGTTGTTACCAGCAGACTTTGGTTTTTAGTGGAATATTTTTGCATTATTTTATAATTTAACGCATTTGACATATGAACCGTCACAAGTTTTATTTTTAGCCAAATACCCATTGTATAAAAGTGGTAATGTATGGAAACGTCATAAAAAAGTGCCTACCCTATTTACAGATAGACACTCTTCATTTTTTTGTGGTTTTGTAACTGCCACATTTAAGTTTTCTTAAAATGTACAAAAAATTTAAAACATAATTTTAAACATAGATAACTTTATTTTTATCTAATTCATGAGGCTCTTTGCCGCTTTTAGCTTCTCCAACTAAAATTGCGATACAAAATTGATAGCCCTCCGGAAATTTAAGACGTTTTTTAAACTCATCACCTTTTGGGCCATTAAGAGGAATTCCCATCATTGCGCAAATAACATTACCAAGACCTAAAGACTGGGCAGCTAAAGCTACATTTTCTATCAAAATGCCACAATCCATAGTAGCCCACCTAGAGTCATCAGAAAGGGCTACCAGCATACCGGGGGCATTGTAAAACATTTTGCCTCCCCGTTCCATTATCCGATTATAAGTACTTTTGTCCTCATCGGCAGATATAATTTCCATGCCTGCATCATTAAGCTCGTCAATCAGTGCCTTGTCTGTACACATGATTATATTCCATGGTTGTTTGTTAATGGCACTTGGCGCAGCTAAAGCAGCTTCTACTAAAGTCTCCATCTGCTCTTTTGTTATTGGGTTGCCTGTAAAATCGCGGCAAGAATACCTGTCTTTAATGGCTTTTAAAACTTCATTCATATGAAAGCACCTCCTAGTGTAAGTATATCATAATATTATTATCATTCTATTATTTTTTCCATCTCAATAGCACTTCTTCCAGCACATCTATAAACACAAATAATATAAAGCCTGTCATGCTAAGCACTACAATTCCTGCAAACATAAGTACATAATTAATCCTTTGCCACATATCCAGTATAAAAAATCCCATACCATATCTTGTTCCATATGCTTCAGTAAAAAATAATATCGCTACGGCTGTTCCCAACGATATGCGCAATGTGCTTAAAATGCCCGATACTGCCCAAGGCAAAGTGACAAAAAGAAACATCTGAAATTTTGAGGCTCCCAAACAGATTAAAGAGCTGTAAGTTTCTTTTGGAATATCTTTCACACTGTCGCGTACCACAATAATGATAGGGTATACAACTATCAATGTTATCATTATTATCTTAGATACATCCCTCAAGCCAAACACCAACATAACAACCGGTAATAATGCAACCCTTGGAATAGGGTAGGTAAAATAAATGAAGGGTGTTAAAATTTTTGATAAATTTTTGTCTGCCGCAGCAAGCCCCACTATCAATCCTATAATCATAGATAGAGAAAGTGCTAAAAAAATACGATATAAACTATGCGCTAAATGCGATATCACATTATGTTCAAGCAAATCAGGCAATGCACTTAACACCAAAAATGGATTAGGCATTACGTTGCGATCTATAATCCAATATGCAAAGTACCAGATAATGCCTACTAAAGCCGGTCCCAATATAAAACTTTTTAACTTAGAAATTAGTAAGTACCCCATTCCTTTTTAATTAAATCCCGTATACCGGTGCATATATCTAAAAATTCGGTGGTCTTGCGTGAATCAGACTTGCCATAAGTAGGATTATCTATGATAGCGGTTATAGATCCCGGAACTCCACTTAAAATCACTATTTTTTTACCCAAAAATACAGCCTCATCTATGCTATGGGTTACAAAAAGGGTAATGGGCTTTTTTTCATTCCGGACATCTAAAAACAATTCTTGAGTTTGCTCACGGGTTATGGCATCCAATGCAGAAAAGGATTCATCCATTAAAAGAAGATCAAGCTCCATGATAAATGTTTTGGCTATTGCTACACGCTGTTTTTGTCCGCCGCTTAATTGATTTGGATAACGGTTTTCAAGACCTGTAAGTTGCAAGCGTTCTTTTATGTAGCCGATTTTATCCTTGAAATCCGATATATTTAGTTTTTTTATTTTAAGTGGCAAAATTATATTGCCATGAACAGTTTTCCATGGCAACAACCCATAATCTTGAGCTATCAATCCTATATTTTTTTTGCGATAGCTTATCTTTTGCCTATCCAAAAGTACTGTACCACTATAATTATTTACATTACCCGCTAAAATATTAAGTAGACTGGATTTTCCACATCCACTAGGGCCTATAATTGCATAGATATCACCTGAGTGCAAAGTTAAATTGACATTTATCAGTGCTTGAAAATTGCCATAAGATAGATTTAAATTTTCAATGGTAAGCATAGGTTAGCTAATTGGGCTAGTGTTAAAGGGATCAAATATAACATCTTGTGCAGACAGTTCACTTGTAAGCAGGTTGCGGTCTCGGGCAAAGTCGAATACATCATCTATATGAAAGTACAGTGGTGGCTTAAAGTGAGGAAATTCCGGCAGTTCTGTCATGTTTCGCACATGATCCGGAAATCCTACAATGTCTACTATTAAATCTATAAGTCCTTCTTCTCTGGGAGAGTCAAAAGTATTCAAAAAATCTACAGCATTATTAAGCCCTCTTAGTACAGCTTGAAGTTCAGCAGTTTTTTCTTCTGCAGATGACCGTCGAAATGCCAACATAAAAGGATTGATTCCAAGTTGATAAGTAGTTGCTATGGTGTTAAGCCCTGCCTCCCGTGCAACTGTTGCTAGCGGCTCAGGTAAAACAGCAGCATCTGCTTGACCGTTTAACAGCAATTCCATACGGGTAGGAAGGCTTGGCACTGACTGAGTTTGTATATCATATGATGATATTCTTACTTCTCTTAATGCGGAATGTAAGATATAGTCCATAGCGGTATTAAAAGCAATAAGTACTGTACGTCCATATAAATCTTCCGGGGTATATACTCCTTGATTACCTATGATATATGCATGTCCTATGGTGCTTGATATAGATACCATATCTATACCGCCTTCCATGTACATAGCCAATGCAACAGCATCTATTAAAATTCCATCCATATCAGTTGAAGCTGTAAATGCGGCATCACGGTCTGCCCCGGATGTAAAGCGTTCAAGAGTGACATTGATCCCTTCCGCCTCAAAAAAACCTTTTTCTTCTGCAATAAAAACCGGAATGGAGTCTAAAGCTGACATGACTGCAATTGTTATAGGAACATAGCCCTCATTATTTGCAGTAGTATTAACAGTATTAGAAGTGCAACTTGTCAATAAAAACAATGCTATCAATAAAATATTTAGTAATTTACGCATATTTCCTCCTTAAAATAAATTGTTTGTATAATTAGACAATGCTGGCTTACCCTTCAAATGACACATCTACATATTTATGGATTATATCATTTTTCCATACATTTGTCGTGAGAATTACATACAGATTTATTGAATAGTAAGCGGAAATGCGATATACTACTGCTTGCTTCAGCAGAAATTTTTTAATACACTCTTTAATATCGAATTCAAATTAGTTAAGGAAGTAGTTTATGAAAAATAAAAAAATAGCTTTGTCAGCATTGTTTGCGGCCTTAATATTCATTGTTATTTCAATACATATTCCTAATGGAATGGGAGGGGTCATTCATTTTGGAGATGCATTAATTTTTATTGCAGCAACGTTGTTGCCATTTCCTTATGCAATAGCAGTTGCGGCTATTGGAGCCGGATTATTTAATCTTGTGTTTGCTCCTGTATGGTTGCCCTTCACCATTGTAATTAAGCCAATTATGACACTATGCTTTACAAGCAAGTCAAATCGTATTTTGGGTACAAAGCGCAATATAATAGCCCCTATTATAGGGGCTATTATAAACACAGTATTATACTTTGGCGCAAATTGGATACTTTTTGATAATAATACAGCTATTGCAGCTTTAACCGGTTTATCAATTCAAGGAGTGGGTAGTATAGTTTTCTTTTTCGCAATAGCAATTGCTCTTGATCAGGCAAAAATAAAGAGTCGATTCTTTTCAAATTAGAAATCAGAATCATCATCTTCAGGTGCTCCAACAAGATCGTCGTTGTCATCTTCAATCCTAACACGATTCATTTGACGTACACCCTTAACTACTCTGATAACAAAGTCTATCTCTTCTTCGGAGAAGTCTGAGATAAGGCTTTTTAATTTTTTGCGTTTAACTTTTTTTCCATTTTCAGATTCTTCAGCAAAAGATAGAGATGAGCTATTTTCTCGATAGAAAAAACTATCTATAGATGTGCCAAAGACATCTGCAAGCTTAAATAAAGTGTTTGGTGTAGTACCACGTTGGCCCCGCTCAATTAAACCAACAAAACCGGAAGTAAGTTCAAGCAACTCAGCCAATTCATCTATTGAAATGTTGCGAGCTATTCTTTCAGTTCTGATGTTTTCTCCTATGATTATACGCAGACGTTCTTTCGTCATGGTTATTCCCTGCCTTCTTTATTTTTAATACAACATTTACTTTAATTATTGCCCAAATTTCTATTATCTAATTTTAAATTTTTTATAACAAAATGTGAAGTGACTTACGGCTTTTTATGAAACGCATCAATATGTTGGAGATATAGCGAGACATTTGGATACGCAACGTATAAAAAACACTATTCCAATAGTTATAAAAAATTATAAATTAGTATATCATTTCTCACAATTGTCAACAATTTAAGTGATAGTTCATCAGATTAGATTAAGAAATGATTTGATAGTTGAACAAAACGCTGGAAAGGTGTTGACAATTATGATTAGACACTCTTTGGTATTTATAATATGTGCATCTTTATTAATAATGAGTGGAAGTGTTGCAGTAGTAATATATTCAATAGTTAATCAAATAGAAGAAGCTCAACAAGAAGTCCCTATTGAGTATTATTCCCAAGATTTGGCATCGATCCCACCTTTTAATTTAAATGAAAATGACTCGTATAACATTCTACCACACTTAGACTATATAAGTGAAGATACTATATTGAAAATTGCTAAGTATATACTGGGTACAGATTATGGCTTCGTATCAGTTTTTTATAATACTGCAAGTGATCAAAATTTAGCTTTAAAAGAACGAACAAGCACCCCTACTGATACACTTCCCATGGATGAACGCCGGCGTTTATCTAAAGGAATTCCTGTCTATTCAGAAGAACAATTGGTTAAATTGTTGCAAGATTACGGCAGTTAATAAAAACCGGCTTTAAAATATATATGAAAATTGCACAAAAAAACTATGAAATTTATGTGAAAATTCAGATAGACTTATGTCGAAATCTATGTTATTATAAGAATCGTGAAAACTCCCCCATCTTTTCACGGGACAAAAAGTTAGATAATTAGTTCTAGGTTTTTGTCTAAAATCCCCCCCTTAAAATACCTTCTCTTTCAAGGAAAAAACCATCGATTTAAAGTCGGTGGTTTTTTCTTTGTTTTTTTGCAAATGATACATTTGACCCTCTTTCATTTTTCTTCTATCATATAAGAACCACACTACAACAATTTAGTTAATGAAGGAGTGCTCATATGCCTAATGAAGTGTTGACACATGTGTTCCATAAAATTCAATTTTCGCCAAAGGTAGCTACCGATTTTGGACAAGCAACCGTCACCCGTATTACAGTAAGTCAACAAAATCGAATTATGAATGTGTGTCTATTTTTACCGGAGGGTGTACAAGAAGAGTCTTTACGCACCCTCCGGCATGAGCTACGCTTTCATTTTCCTTTTTTATCAGATGTTCATATAAAGGTAGATGGGTCTATTTATCCTTCTTTGGAACAAACAAGCCAAATAAGTAATGGGCAAAATATGGATAATCAATCTTCCGCCTCTCGCCGTTTTCGTAAAATCAAGGTAAACAAGACTATTCCAACCGATCGTCGCCTTCTTTCGGAAGAGTTTAAGGCAGAAGAAGATATTTGCGTAGAAGGAATAGTTTTTAACTTGGATAACCGTATGCTTAAATCCGGGCGTATTTTAATCACATTTGATTTGCATGGACGCGATGATGCCGACAAATATAACGCAATATCCGTTAAACTTTTTACTACTCAAGAGGAGAACCTTCCTGTAAAAAAGGGAGCTGCTGTTACTGTTCGCGGAAAAATCCAGTATGACACTTATGCAGGAGAATTAGTTTTGATGGGAGATACCATTGCTCCGGGACGTAAAGCAGAAGTAAGACCCGATAATGCCCCGATAAAACGTGTAGAACTGCATTTACATACTACCATGTCATCTTTGGACGCAACAACTTCTGCTACCGCCTACGTAAAGAGAGCCGTCGAATGGGGGCATCCTGCTATTGCAATTACTGACCATGGAGTGGCACAGGCTTTCCCGGAAGCGGCGGCTGCGGCTCGTGGCACTGACATTAAAATTTTATATGGAATGGAAGCTTACTTTGTAGACGATTCTAAATTAGCGGATGAGGATAAAGGTAATCCGGAAGTATACAAGAAACTTAACTATCATCACGCTGTTATTTTTGCAAAAAACCAAGTAGGGCTTAAAAATCTTTACAAACTGATATCTATATCTCATATTGATTACTTTTATAGAAGGCCGAGGTTATGGAAATCCATTTTTTCAGAACACAGAGAAGGGCTGATTATTGGAACCGGGTGTGAAGCCGGCAAGTTGTTTCGTGGTGTACGCAAAAAAAAGTCAGATAAACGACTGGAAGAAATAGCCTCTTTCTATGATTATTTAGAAATTCAACCATTAGGAAATAATCACTATATGCTAAGAAAGGGTTTTGCATCTTCTGTTGAAGATTTAAAAGAGTTTAACCGCAGGATAGTTGCATTGGGAGAAAAGCTAAATAAGCCTGTTGTAGCTACCTGTGATACTCACTTTTTGGATCCTACAGATGAGGTATACCGCCGCATTATTCAGTCAGGAGATGGATTTGACGAAGCAGACCAACAGGCACCCTTATATTTTCGCACTACTAATGAAATGTTGGAAGAATTTTCTTATTTAGGAGAAGAAAAGGCTTACGAAGTTGTAGTTACTAACCCCAGAGCTATTGCCGATTCTATAGAAAAGTTAGATCCTATCCCCAAGGGAACATTTCCGCCCATTGTAAATAATGCAGAAGAAGATCTGAAAAAAATGGCTATGGAGCGAGTTTTTGCATTGTATGGTGATCCATTACCTCAACCGGTTGCAGATCGTATGGATAGAGAATTAGAATCTATTATTAAAAATGGCTTTGCCGGCATGTATATTATCGCGCAAAAACTGGTTGCAGAGTCTGAGGCAAATGGATATTTGGTAGGCTCACGAGGTTCTGTTGGATCATCTTTGGTAGCTACAATGACAGGTATAACTGAGGTTAACCCATTGCCGCCGCATTATTTTTGTACTAGTTGCCATTACTTTGATAGTGACCCGGATTATTCCGGCGGATCAGGCTTTGATTTGCCTCATAAAGATTGCCCCAAGTGTGGAGACAAGTTACTTAGAGACGGTCATGATATACCTTTTGAAACATTTTTAGGATTCGATGGGGATAAAGAGCCGGATATTGATTTAAATTTTTCCGGAGATTATCAACAACAAGCCCATGCACATGCAGAGGCTCTATTTGGCAAAGGGCAGGTATTTAAATCGGGTACCATTGCTACTATTGCAGAAAAAACAGCATTTGGATATGTTAAAAAATATTTTGAATCTCACAACGAAAATAAGCGTAAGGCAGAGATTAATCGTTTAGTGGCAGGCTGTACGGGCATCAAGCGCACAACAGGCCAACATCCGGGCGGATTAATTGTTGTGCCGGAAGGCCATAGTATTTACGAATTTTGTCCTGTGCAGCATCCGGCCAACCAAAGTAAATCCGGTGTAATTACCACTCACTTTGATTATCACTCTATGGAAGGTACTTTGCTAAAGTTAGACATACTTGGACACGACGTACCAACAATTCTTAGGATGCTTCACGATTTTACCGGGGTTGATCCTCGTACTGTTCCTTTAGACGATAAAGATGCACTGGCACTTTTTACTTCAGCAGAAGGAATGTACATGAGAGATCAAGATATGGGAGATACTCAAACAGGGTCTCTTGGATTGCCGGAGTTTGGCACTAACTTTGTACGCCAAATGTTGCTTGAGACTAATCCTTCAAATTTTTCAGATTTAGTACGGATATCGGGTCTTTCTCATGGCACAGATGTATGGACTAACAACGGGCAAGAACTTATTCGCAGTAAGAAGGCTACTTTAAAAGAAATTATCCCCAGTCGGGATGATATTATGGTTCATCTAATTCATAAAGGTGTAGATAAAAAGGCAGCTTTTAAAATAATGGAATCTGTACGTAAAGGTAGAGGAATTACCGAAGAGGAAGCTGCTCAAATGCTGGATGTTGGCATCCCGGACTGGTATGTGGAGTCTTGCCGGAAAATAAAATATTTATTCCCAAAAGCTCATGCGGTAGCTTATGTGCTTATGACAGTGCGGATTGCATATTATAAGCTGTATCATCCGGCAGCATTTTATGCGGCAGCTTTTTCTGTTAAAGTATTGGATTTTGATTATGCTTTGATGTGCGTAGATGAATCTGTTGCTAAAGCTGAATATATGCGGCTGCTGGAAGTTGATAAGGATGCAACAAAACCGGAAAGTGCTAAAGACAAAAACACCATTTCTATATTAGAGCTGGTACTGGAGATGTATCGCAGAGGCATTAAATTTGCACCTCTGGATTTATATACTTCAGGGGCTTCGAGATTTAAACCTACAGAAAAGGGGATACTTCCACCTTTATGTACAGTGCAAGGGTTGGGGGAAAGTGTGGCCGAAACTATAGTAGCTGCAAGGGAAGAAGGTTCTTTTGATACAGTCGATTCTTTTAAACAACGCACTAAGGTTAATAAGACAGTGTTAGAGCTATTGAGAGAGTATCAGGTTCTTAAAGATATACCGGAAACAGATCAAATTAGCTTGTTTGAGTAATTTAGTATGAAAAAAGTTGCACATTTATAGCTGCAACTTTTTTTGTTCTTAATTTTTCTTAATTTCTTGATAATTTCTACACTAAAGAGATAAAATAAAGCAGGAAGATAAGACTCAGTCGAAAATTTCCAAAGTATGTTAGACTTGACGAAATTGTTACTATGGAATATATTGATTGAGTATTTGTCGAAATTTAGCGAATAAGAAGGAGGAAACAATGAAAAAGAATGTTTTATCATGTTTTGCTGTAGTGGGAGCTTTATCATTTGGACTATTAGCTGGTTGTGCTACAGGAAACCAAGCACCGGTAGTTGAACCAACAACACCCCCACCGGTGGTGGTTGAGACTACAGAAGTTGACGATGAAGTAGAATTAACTAATGATATATTAAGAGCAGACATTGTAGTAATTGGAGCAGGCGGAGCAGGTATGACTGCCGCACTGGCAGCTTATCAAGCAGGAGCTGAAAATGTTGTAGTACTAGAGCAAATGCCAATGGTAGGCGGCAATACCTTGCTTGCAACAGGTGGCATGAATGCTGCCGGGACAAGCTTCCAGGATCCTGATTCTGACACCCCGGACCTTATGTTTGAAGATACCATGAGGGGTGGAGGCAATCTGAATATTCCTGAATTAGTTAGGATTATGGCTGATGAATCAGCAGATGCTGTTTATTGGTTAAACGACTTGGGTGCAGGGCTTTATAGAGTCGGACGCGGTGGTGGCGCAAGTGCAGCACGTTTCCATGGCCCCGCTGATGGTACTGCTGTAGGGCCTGCTGTTGTAAGAACACTTCATAACTCTCTGTTAAATGCAGGTATACCTATTATGCTTAACACTACTGCAACAGAGCTATTGGTTGATTCAACCGGAGCCATTGCAGGAGTAGTTGTAGAACGCGCAGGCGAAACTCTCACTATAGAAACAACTGCAATAATTCTTGCATCCGGAGGATTTGGCGCAAACTCTGAAATGTTGGTTAGATATGACTCAACCTTGGACGGCTTTGGCACAACTAATCATGTAGGCGCAACAGGTAGCGGTATAGAAATTGCAAGAGAAATAGGCGCGTCAGTTATTGATATGGAACTAATTCAAACACATCCTACAGTTAACCCGGAAACAAGCATTATGTTTACTGAAGCGATGCGTGGTGATGGTGCCATCTTGATAAATAAAGAAGGCGAACGCTTTGTTGATGAACTTGGTACAAGAGACGTGTTATCTGAAGCGACTCTTGCACAAACAGGTAATGTTGGTCTATTGCTTTTTGATAGCAGAACAAGATCAAACCTGGGTGTTATACAAAGTTATATTAACGCTGGAATTATAGAAAGCGGCGATTCTCCCGGCGCATTGGCTGAAGCCCTTGGCATTGATCCCAGTGTGCTTGAAGCTACTATTGCACGTTACAACGAACTTGTAGAGGCAGGGGAAGATACAGACTTTGGACGCACTGCATCTATGCATGTACTGGAGGGGCCATATTTTTATGCAGGAATAACAGGCCCTGCGGTTCACCATACAATGGGTGGTGTGCGTATTGATGAAAGTACTGCGGTAATTAATTATGACGGAAACGAGATAACAGGATTATTTGCTGCCGGTGAAGTTGTAGGCGGCATACATGGAGACAACCGCTTAGGCGGAAATGCTGTATCTGACATAATTGTTTTTGGCCGTATTGCCGGAGTAAATGCCGCCGATTTTGTTAGAGGAACAACAGGATTTACAGCACGTACGATTGCAGCAGAAGCCCAAGGGCAACAAGGTGGGCCGGCCGCAGGTGTATCAGGCAACTTTACAGATGGTGTATTTGTGGGCGTTGGACAAGGATATGCCGGTGAAATATGGGTAAGTGTAACTGTAGAAAATGGCAATATTGTTTCAATAACACTTGATGAGCATAACGAAACCATTATGATTTATAACGCAGCAGAAGAAGGCGTTGTAAATGCAATAATCAACACTCAAAGCACTAATGTTGATACAGTATCCGGAGCCACTGTAACCAGCTACGCAATAATAGAAGCTGTAGAAGATGCATTAGGTCTGTAATAGAAAAAGCTTTGCGAAAATAACGACTTATTAATCTAACTTCTTAAAAAACCCCTCAAATCATCTATCACTTTGGATGGCTTGAGGGGTTTTATGCCATTGGGTATATAGCACTTTCTAAAAACCGTTTGGAAATGAGTGAACTCATTCCGCACGGTTTCTGAAACCGCTATAAAAAGAATTGACTAGAAACAAGTTCGATCATAGAATGTACGTAAGACTTGTGCTAACCTAATTCAGAAGCTGTATTTAGAAAGGATCATAAAATGATAACAAAAAATTATTTTTTAAAGCAAATTTTAGCATTTTTGTTTGTGTTAACTATGACTTACACAACAGCACATGCAAATACAAATTCTTCAGAAGTGCCATTTGGCGGACTTCTAAATTATCAAAATTTGGTGCTTACACCGGGTAGTAACGAAAGCCAAAGGAGGTTTACTTGGTATACTGACCAACCCGGTAGCTGGATTGCTTTCCGCGTACAAGGCTCAAATACATACGAGATTGTTCAAGCGGAAAACTCTACTACTGATGCTCGTAGCGGTCAATTTATTCATAGGGCAACTATCCATGGGTTAACCCCTTCAACAATTTATGAATATATGTTGCTTGGTGCTAACGGTTTTCAATCCCCCGTTTATACTTTTAGGACTTTAGATCCCAACGATTTTAGCTTTTTTATAGTGGGAGATATTCAAATAGGCGCGGGTGGTGTTTCACAAGATACTTTAGCTTGGGTAAGGACTATGAATATGGCAAGTGCTCATTTTCCGAATGCAGGAATGATTTTAAGTGCCGGCGACCAGGTTCATCAAGGGGGCAGTGTTAGCGCATTTGATGGATTATTTAGCCCGCACCAACTTTCACGCCTTCCTTTTGCACCTACTGTAGGTAATCATGATTCTAATGTTCGTTTTTTTCCAAATCATTTTAACCTTCCTAATGTGACCCCTTTTGGTACCGGCGCAACACAAATGAACTATTGGTTTAGATATGGCAGTGCATTGTTTATTGTTTTAAACTCAAATACTACTGATATAGAAGCCCACAGAGGCTTTTTGCAATCAACAATCAATAGCAATTTGGATGCAACCTGGAGAGTTGTAATGTTCCATCATGGGCCATATACAGAATTTAGAGCGCAGCATTATGCTCCCAAAGTTGCCATTCGCAATTATTGGATTCCGGTATTTGACTCTCTTGGAATTGATATAGTGCTTAACGGACACTGTCACGTTTATAATCGCACATTTCATATGGTTGGAAATGAACCAAGAACAAATCAAATTTGGCTTGATGAAGGCGGCGACTTTAGGCATGACCCAACAGGGTTATTGCACAATACTGTCCTTGACCCAATAGGCACAGTGTATTTTACGTTTAACTCTTCTACAGGAAACCGATTTTATTCACTTGCCGGTAGGCAACCGCGTTTTTTCACAGCCAATCGTAACCAAGCCTACCTTCCCAATTTTTCTGTTGCAAACATAACTGACAATAGCTTTTCCATCACCACCTATCAACTTAATTCTGATAATACTATTACGGCAATTGATTCTTATACCATTTTAAAAACTACTTAATTTCAGAACCTGCGAAATTTTTAAAACATCCTTGTCTATAGCACCCTTTGACAGGGATGTTTTAAAATGAAAAGATCTAGGAAAAGCTTGAATGCATATACTTATAAAAATAGACTAAGAGCCTGTCTAAATGGAGAGTTTTATATGTCGTTGTATGAGGCAGTAAACATATGCGAAGAAATCCTGACTTCAAAAAAATACGCAACACTATACAAACCGATGGTGTTACGCATTTGCGAAGAAGAGTACAAGAAGTATTCTAATAATAAAAATCGGATTAAGGCAGTAAAAAATATTTTACATGCTATGTATGGGGCATATATATCTGCCGACACTTATAAAAAAGCTAATAAACTAATGGATAGTTTTACTATCGAACGACAAGAAACAGAACGGCAAGAAATTTTGAATCAAGTGCTTCATTTACATGCCTCTACAAGAGAGAGAATGCAGTACTTATCTATGTTTTACGATTATATATTTGATATCGTTGGTGAAGTAAAAAGTATAGTTGATATAGGATGTGGTTTTAATCCGCTTACCTTGTCTTACTTTCCACAAAAAGGTGATATCAAATACCATGCTTTAGACATAGACGAACGCATAGCAGAGCTAAACAACCGATATTTTTCTACTGTAGGAATGCCTTCTTTGGCTCGATGCGTGGATATTATAGCAGAGATTCCAAATACTTCTGCTGATGTTACCTTTTTATTTAAGGTGCTTCCTTTAATAGATCGTCAATCAAAAAATCGGAGTGCTCAACTTATTAGAAAAATAGATACACAATATCTTGTAATAACCTATCCTACAAAATCTTTAACAGGCAAAGAAAAAGGTATGAAATCCTTTTATGCCGCCGCATTTGAAGATGTATTGGGAGGATCTTTATCTATTGCTGCTAAAAAGCAGATTGGGGACGAGTTGGTTTATGTAATTAATAAACGGTAGATATGATAAGCTGCACCTATGTTCATAGCGTGTCAGCTTTTTTTATTTGAACCCTTTCAGCCTTGAGCCTGCTGATTTGCTGCTAATGTTAGTGTTAGTTAGTGTCTATGCTCCACTCGTCTGTTTGGGCAAGTCAGTTGAGCGGAGAACGGAGAAGAAATTTTTCTTGCATTTTTCTTACATTTTTTGAGAAAGGTTTTTGGTTCTTATGAAAGGTTATGCGTTTTGGGGGTTACACAACCTTTTCATTTGGTACCGTGTGCTATGTTACCGTGTTGCTGTAATACCTACCCATGTGCCTGAAAATTAATAAATGCTTACTACATTTTTGCTTACTGCTTTTTCCACTCATGTTACATAGCAGGCTCAAGACGAAAAGATTTAAAGAAAAGGAGAACTGCATAAAAAAATAAAAAAAGTGCAGGTGACAACGGCCGTTCTCCATGCCGCATCACCCACACACAAAAGGTTAGCTTACACCTGTAAAGCATAGCAGTACAATTAAACAAAATTTACCATAAAGACATCTTATAACAGGCATTGCATTATGTCCGTTAAATGTCTATTGAAAAACAGGTAAGCTTGTAGTACACTATGCTTTGCAGCGGCAAGCTAAGCTTGTGTCTATGGGTGATAGTGTGTCTACCACCATAGTCGCCGCAGTTCTTCTGCCAGGAGGAATTGCGGACGTTGCTTTCAAGTATAAAGCTTAGGGTCTTGCTTAGTTCAATTTTCTTAAATAAAAATTTCTAACATCTATTGATCAGTCACTTCGACTACAGTCTACCATCTTCAACAGGATCTTTCAAGTGTTTTTTCCATATATTTTTGCATATTTTTTGCATTAAAAATTTTATGTTTTTAGTGCTTTGTTTTTGTTCTTGTTATTGCAATATTTTCATAGAAAACCCCCGACAAAAAGGCTTGCAACGCCCTATTGATCGGGGGTTTTCGTTATAAAAAAAATTATCTGTTTGCTAATTGAGCTTGGAGTATTTCTATTTCTCTGCGTAGGTTTTTGATTTCGGCGTCTGATTGCTTAGCTCTGCTCTCTGCTTGCTCTACTTTGCTCTCTGCTTGCTCAGCTCTGCTCTTTTCTTGCTCAGCTCTTTGCTTGTACTCATCACGCTCTGCCATGCTCTTATTAAAGTAAAAAATCTCATCTTGCCTACGCTGATATGCTTGCCGTATAATCTTATCCTCGCTCTGCCTT
>Ga0123355_10002007_pt1 | contig 28777 bp, 24 predicted proteins | sample TergutEmb28metaG_3_FD_89872 | JGI IMG/M metagenome (GOLD analysis project Ga0123355, IMG submission 89872) | Embiratermes neotenicus P1 segment gut microbial communities from Petit-Saut dam, French Guiana - Emb289 P1 | ecosystem: Host-associated > Arthropoda: Insects > Digestive system > Gut ... | reverse complement strand
TCATACCGATTCCAATTTAAATCCTATCTGCCTATCGCGGCTAAGCGCGGGAAAGCGCTTGCTCCGCGTTTCCCGCAGCCGCTCTGTCAGATAGGTTTAAATTTGGAATCGGTATCAATCATGAATTGCCCAGAAGCAATCAAGCATGAGAGGATTTACACCTCTTGCATGATTGCTTTTTTATTGCCGGGATAGAAAAATGTATTGACTTGTAAATCTTACATGTGTAATATCAATATAGTCTTACGCTTGTAAGATTATATTTCTAACCGAAGGTGGATTTCTGATGCGTGAACTCATTACAGATGTAACAAAAATGTCTTATCGCTTTTTATCTCATAGAATTTTATGGTTGTTTATCATAATTACTATTCTATTTTATGTAATGCTTGCCCGTTTATTTGAACTGCAAATTGTATTAAGTCATACATTCGCAAGCCCGCCGCCAGTTACCACCACCGTAGAGCAGCTTATCCCTGCACCACGGGGAAATATATATGACCGCTTTGGGCGGCCGCTTGCTATCAATATTCCTGTTTGGGTGGTGACGATGGATCCAAGCGTTGTTATTTCCAACGAAGCCTTGTTGGCATTATCAAGGCTTTTTGAGCGCAACAATGAAGATTTTACAAACGATTTCCCCATGACAACAGAATGGCCTTATGAATTTACTCTTGGGGGGAATACTCCAGAACTTCGAGGACGGCGGGAATTTCGTTGGAAGGATGATATGGCAATACCCAACCCAGAAACCGCTACGGCGGCAGAATCGTTTCTATATTTAAGAGAATGGTTTGGGATAGACCCCGAAATGTCTAATGAGGATGCTCGAAAGATTTTGAATTTCCGCTCAATGATTTTCGAGCGGCGGTTTAGGCCACAGATATTTGTAATGGCGACAGATGTGTCAATGTCCACAATAGCAACTATTACGGAACAAAACGCAACATTGTTTACCGGCGTAAATATAGAAATGCGAACCATAAGAGTGTATCCTCAAGGCATATATTTTTCCCATATGCTTGGGTATGTAGGTGTAATTAACGCAGAAGAACTTGCCGTTAACCCCGATTATGCACATGATGATATTATCGGAAAAATCGGTTTAGAGCGGTCAATGGAAGCCTGGTTACGTGGAGTACAAGGTACACACATAATTGAAATCAACCCCAATACCGGGCGCAGAGTGGGTACCGCACCTGAGATAATTCCATCTGTTCCCGGAAACAACATTTTCCTTACCATTGATGCTTATATGCAAATCCAAACTTACTATATATTGAAGGAATATCTAACAGAGATTGCTATTCGTAGAATCCAAAGTAACATTCACGGGGAAGAACGTGTCAACTATCGGCAAATATTTAACAATTTGTTCCGAGCGGGCTGGATTCCAATAAGAGATATAATGTATGCAGAAGAAGGGAGTTCCGCCTATGTGTTGCGGCATTATATAGTCAGCCGCTTCCCGGAGGCGAATGCCTTACGAGAGAACCGAATACGAATATTAAGTATACTAACGGGTGGTATTGATTCTGGACGAATTACCCCTGCTATGGTGCTTACAACTATGGTGGAGTTGGGAATTTTGTCTGACTATAATTACTTTTATGAGCGGGCAAAGGCGGGAGTGTTATCAGCCGATTCCCTGATTATTGAAAAATTACGCATGGGTGAACTTACTCCGCAAATGATAAATGTTGACCCGGCAACAGGTTCTGTAGTTGTAGTGGATGTAGGCACAGGGGCTGTTTTAGCGGCGGTAACATACCCTTCTTATGATAATAACCGTTTGGCAAATAGGATTGAACCGGAGTATTTTTTTCGCATTAACAACGACGACCCAACACACCCAATGATGAACCGTCCTTTTGTTGAAGGAAGGGCACCGGGTTCAACATTTAAGATGATTACCGCAGTAGCCGGGCTTGAAACGGGGGTTATTGGCCCCCAAACTACAATCCATGACGGAATTATTTTTACCCGTGCTGGAAGACCTCACGCACGTTGTATGTCCAATGTCGGGCATGGGCGTATAAATGTAGAGCAGGCCATTTCCACTTCATGTAATTACTTTTTTTTTGAAACGGCATTCCGATTGAGTAATACAACCCTTGGACGCATAGAAACCCTTAACCAGTATATGGAGTTTTTTGGCCTAAACGAACGAGCAGGGGTGGAAATAGGTGAATTGGCTGATACTTTCAACCGTGAAAGAGTAGCTGAAATAATGGCGTCCCCTGCATTTAAGCGTTTCACGCATTTGCGCCGTAACGAATTTACCCCAAGCAGTGAATTGGCATGGTTTGACGGCGACACAATACGAACAGCTATAGGTCAATCATATAACAATTATTCTGCCGCAATGATGGCCAGATATATTGCTCAAATTGCAAACAATGGTGTTCGATTTCCTTTGCATATGGTTGGAAGTATCGAAAATTCTCAAGGCATAACAATACACAGAACCATTCCTGTGCCCGACGATACAGGAATGGTGATTTCAGACAGCACATGGACAGCCGTACAAAATGGTATGTTGCAAGCCACCGAAGGATGGGGAACAGCTACCAATCAATTTAGGGATTTTCCCATACAAGTGGCTGGAAAAACAGGCACAGCCGAACAAGTTGGTACTAGGCTATCTCATACCAGCTTTGGAGGATACGCTCCGTTTGATAATCCACAGGTTGCCGTATATGTAACAATTCCATTTGGCGCAACGAGAGTTATGCCATCTGCATCCACGTTAGTTGCACGAGATGTTATGCAGGCTTTTTTGCTGCCCGAGATTGAGATAGAACACCCCACACCTCGTAATATACTCACCAGATAATAAGTTCTGCGAATTCTACAGAACCCTTGACTTTCATCTCTTACGAGTGTAATAATATAAATACTACATTCGTAAGAATAAAGGGGACTGTCTATGAACAACACATATGCTGCAAGCGACCAAAGGAATATGCGACAATCACCCACATCCACAAATCGTAGTAGGCAACACAAAAGAAAGAATCCAATTGTCCAACATAAATATTTTTTTCTATTATGTGCTGTCATAATTTTTGCATCAATCGCCGTAGCCGGCTTTAGTTTGCGTTCACCTAATTCTACTGGTGATGTATTTGGCGGGCCGGCAATAACAGAGCCGATATTGCCCGATGAAGTTTTGCGGCGATATTTTTCTTATATAGAAGGCCGCCGGTTTGAGCAAATGTATAATCTTTTGGATAGCATGAGCCATGAGCGAATTTCACAGGAGGATTTCATTGAGAGAAACAGAAACATTTATGAAGGGATTAGCGCAAGAAATATTATAGTAACAGTCAACGAAATGAATGCAGTCCAAGAAATACCGGGCAGAAAAATTGTTTCATATACAGTGCAAATGGACACAGTTGCAGGAGAGTTAAGCTACGATGGTCTAGGGATTTTTCACTTGAATGCATATAACGAATACAAGCTGCAATGGACTTCCTATACGATTTTCCCAGGGCTTGGTGAAAACGACAGAGTAAGGGTGCGTATTTTACCGGCAGAGAGAGGTCGCATTTATGACCGAAACGGAGAAATGCTTGCAGGCCCCGGGACTGCTTCGGCAGTTGGTTTTGTACCGGGCAGAATGAGAAGGGAAGAATATGATTTTGCAGAAGATGTGCCAGAAATAACGTCAACATTCATATACAACGAAGAAGATATAGCCAGAGTTGCGGAGTTACTTGAAATGACACCTGAAGCTGTTTTGAGAAGGTTAAATGCCTCTTATGTACGAGATGATGTTTTTGTGCAACTAAGAATCATTTCAAGAGATGCCCAGGAGTTGATAGACGAACTACTAACCATTCAAGGTGTTTTGATAAGCACCGCTCATGTCAGATACTACCCGTTAGGACGAAGTGCCGCCCATCTGGTGGGATATATACAAAATATTAACGCGGAGGAATTGGAAGTTCGCAGAGATTACGGCTACCATATGAACAGCGTAATTGGCCGAGCCGGGCTTGAAAGCATATACGAAGATGTACTTCGAGCCAGAGATGGGCGAGAGATATTTATTATCGATAGTGAAGGAAACAGAACCGTAACATTGGCCCGGCTATCACCAAAAAACGGCAGTGATATACACTTGACCATTGATGCTTCCATTCAAAGGCAGCTTTATGCCGTATTTGCGGAAGATATGAGTGCATCTGTAGCTACAAATCCAATAACAGGCGAAGTCCTTGCCCTTGTGAGTTCACCATCGTATGACCCTAATGATTTTGTACGTGGTATGACCACAAGAATATGGGCAGAACTTAACGAGGATGAAAACCTGCCCCTCTTTAATCGCTTTAGGGCAACATTCAGCCCCGGTTCGACAATGAAAGCACTTACTGCGGCAATTGGCGTAGAAGGAGGATACTTTCATCCCACCGAGGATTTTGGCCGTAGTGGGCTACGCTGGCAACAAAACGAAAGCTGGGGCAGATTCTTTATAACGACGGTTCGTGAATATGATGGCCCCGCTAATCTTAATAATGCGATGGCATGGTCTGATAATATTTACTTTGCCAAAGCGACTTTGCGAATTGGTGCGGAAACTTTTGCCGCCGAACTTAGGGGCTTAGGTTTTGGAGAGCGAATACCACTTGAGTACGGATTATTCTCGTCCATTATTTCCAGAACAGGAGAGTTTTCATCGGACATACAATTAGCGGATAGCGGGTATGGGCAAGGTGAAATTCTTATGAATCCTGTTCATTTGGCGGCAATTTACGGTGCTTTTGTCACAGATGGCAATATTCTAGCCCCACGCTTGATTCATGATAATTCTTATGCCAACCCCGGGCGCATGGGCGGGCAGCTTGCAGGGCAAACTACCCGCCCGCCGCAAGTGTGGATACCAAGCGCCTTTTCGCCCGAAACAGCCAGAGTTGTACTTGAAAGTCTTGTGTTTTCTGTAGAGTATGGAACCGGGCGAAATGCAAGGATTCCCGGCATTAACCTTGCAGGAAAAACAGGAACAGCTGAGATAAAGCTAACTCAAGATGATAATACAGGCCGGGAACTTGGCTGGTTTGTTTTGCTTACGGCTGATGAAGATGCTGAAAATCCTTTGTTGGTAGTTTCAATGGTTGAAGATGTACAAGGGCGTGGCGGTAGTGGTTATGTTGTGACAAGAGTTAGGCAAATATTTGAATGGAGATAACTATTATGAAATTAAGAAAGATTTTTCTGGCCATGCTTGTTTTGATGCTGATATTTGCATCATGTGGAAACTCAGATACAACTGAAGAGGATGGGTACGAGAAAGAACCCATCAGGGATTTGACGGAAACTATTTACAATAACACGGATGATAGCAGTATTGGTAGTGCTCGTGTTATTGGCAATTTCCAATATCCCGAAAATCCAGCAGAAGAACTTAGAAATGCTGTGAATGCCGATGCAAACGAGCGTGGGTTGCCAATGTCTATTAGCGAAGTAGAAACCATTGCATTTGGCAACATAGAGTATTCGCAAATAACGATAAATTTCACTGACAGCGATAATATAGGTGTTGTACTGTTTGCCAACAGGAATGTCATACATGATTTTGAAATATTGCTAGATTACAACCCAAATCCGTCATTTACCATTGCATTTAAAGACCGTGACAGGCCGCAGGATATGGTTATGGTTTTAACCTCAGTTTTTAAGTATCTATCCCCTGATTTAAGCATAGAAGAAGCCGAACGGCTTGCAACCATGCAAGATATAACAATTTCCACAGACGGCTTTTCTCAACCGGTAGATATTGGCGGGTATCAAGTGCAATCAAGATATACAAATCCCTTCGTATTCATGCAAACGCCAAATTTCGATGCGAAGCTAGGTGTTGAAGTAAGGGCAATTCGACAGTTGTGGAATGGTGCGTTTTATGCGGATAATTTTCAACCAATTACAGGCCCAAATGATTATTATTTACTAAACTTGTTATTTTGGGATGAAGCTAGACATCCTATTGGCGTGTATGCAGATTTTATTGTAAAAGATACATGGCATCATATCACTTGGCAACATGGCCAAACATCTGTAACGCTTGATGTGGAGTCAATGAGCGGTAGGCGATTTGTATTCGGCATTGACACTTGGATGCGGTTTCATGACACATATGAGTTTGGGATAGGTCAGAAATATACGCTGTTTATACAATTGGCTCACTTAAACCAGGGGATAGTTTATGCCGTCAGGCGTACTGAATCTATGGACTTTAATTCTCGTGGGCAAGAGCAGTCGATATGTTATCTCTCTCTTGATTTTATTGACTCTGTAAGGGTTTGGCCAGAAGACTATGATGGTGCGCTTTTGGAAGTACATTTTATGACTTATGCATTTGGATCATTGTGCATTTTCCCTGTATTAGAAGGGCATAGGCTTGGCGGTGAAACGGCATGGCCAACGGAACAATTTAATCCAATGAGAGATGATTATACATTCCACGGTTGGTTTAACAATCCTAATTTTGAAGGAGTACCCTACACAAACGAAACTATAATTTATCAAGATACGATGCTCTTTCCGAAATGGATATATTCCGGCGCCGGTGGTATTTGGCCAAGAGCATATAGAGGCATTATTCATGGAATTAACGAAAACAATTTATCCCCTGGGCAAAATCTTGCTATTACAGCCGTCGGATACAACATGAGCCTAGAATCTCCACAAGATAAGCGTTTTCGTTGGAGGCCAATATCATGGAGGTTATCCGATGGAACAAGCGGATATTTTACAAATGAATACCCTTTTCAGGCAAGTATAGCAATTCCCCCTTTAAACGGTCTCGCCCGAGCCGAAAATCGCGAACGCTTCAACGTGTTTTCGGCGACAGGCGAGACCGATTTAAAGGTGAATTGCTATATAGCAATTGGCAGTATAGGTGAACAAGGTTTATACATTACCTATTTGGAAGAAGTTTTTGATAGAGTAAACTGGCAACAAACAGGACAAGTGCGTGAAATTAGGGAGCGGTTATTGACAATCCAATATTGAAATTGAGTTTAAGTTCGCACCAAGTGCGAACTTAAACTTCAAACGAGCCAGTGATTCTGCATTGAACCTTTGCAGAATCACTGGCTAAAATGTAGTTTAAGTTCGCACCAGAAAATACATTGAAACAACTATAGACTTTTCGTTCATACTAAGATATATTAGTATCCGTTCTGGTTCGCCAGCATATTATTAAAATCTAACGAAAGGCGGTGTAAGCATGACCAATCTTTTCCTAAGGAAAAATGAGTTGTTCCCAGGCAGCGATACTGTGCGCAAGTACAGCTTTGACGCAATCTTTTTACGGAATAATTCTGCCCTTTTGGCAAGAGCGAATCATATTCTCGCAATGAATTTTGCCAGCACAAGGGGGCAGTCTGCCCTTTTTCAGGAAAAGATTGTTTTGAATGCCTGCCGCCAGTCTTGGTTTAGGTTGCCGCTAAGTATAAGTTAGCGGCGTGACCCTTCCAATGGGATTGATAGCCCTGTGCAGATAAAACAATCTGTACAGGGCTTTTTTGCGTCCAAAAACAATTATACATGCGTTTCGATTTGAAATCCCAATTTCAAACGAAATCGCTATAAAGGAGTTTTACTATGATTGATATAGCAGTGCACGAACTTAATAAATACTATGGCTCTAACCACGTGCTAAAGGGCGTTAGTTTCGAGATTTACAGCGGCGAAAAAGTGGGGCTGCTTGGCAGAAACGGTTCCGGCAAGACAACTATGTTCAAGATTATTTCTGAAGATGAGCCCTATGAAAGCGGAAATGTAATAAAAGCAACAAACAAGAAAGTGGAGATACTCGCGCAAATCCCGGTTTTTGGTGAGGGGATTACCGTGGAAGATATTCTGCGTTCGTCTTTCAATCAGGTTGCGGAAATATACGAAGCCATGAAAATAATTGAAAGTGGCTGGTCATCTGACACAGGCGATGGCTCCGGAAATGACGAAGACACCGCACATATAGAACGCTACGGAAAGCTAATGCAGGAATACGAGACACTTGGGGGCTACGATGTAGACGTTAAAATAGAAAAAATCTGCAATGGGATGAGAATCAGCGATGAAATGAGACAAAGCCCCTTCTGCTTACTAAGCGGAGGCGAGAAAACACGGGTAAACCTGGCCCGTATCCTTCTGGGTGACTGCGATATCCTTTTACTGGACGAACCTACAAACCACTTGGATTTGGCATCTTTAAGCTGGCTGGAGCAGTTTCTGGGCGAGTTCCGCGGTACGGTGGTAATTATCTCACATGACAGGGTTTTCTTGGACAATGTTGTAACCCGGATTATTGAACTTGATAACGGCAAGGTGAATTTCTACTCGGGCAATTATTCCTTTTATGTAGAGGAACGGATGCAGCGCTATCTTACCCAGGCCGAGCAGTACAAGCAGCAGCAACGCAAAATTAGCCAACTTGAAGCTGCGATAAAGCGGCAGCGGGTATGGGTGGACATGAACCCGTCAAATACGGGCCTGGCAAAGCGCGCCCTTGCAATGGAAAAACGTATCGAGCAAATGGACAAGATAGAAAAACCCGCAACATCAAAAAAGCTGGCGGAAGATTTTACCCAAGGGGGCTATCTTGCAAAAGAGGCTGTGCTGTTTGAAGCTGTGCACAAGGGTTATGGGTCTAAACAGTTACTGGACAATATCAACCTTTCGATTGCCAGAAACGACAGCATAGCGCTAATTGGCGAAAACGGCTGCGGCAAAACCACGCTATTAAAGCTGATAACCGGCGAAGAGGCCTGCGACAGTGGAAGTGTAAAGGTAAGCAGCAATGTAAAAGTCGCGTACATGCCCCAGATTATCCGGTTCGAAAACGAAAATGCTACAGTACTTGAAACCCTGCGGTATACCTTTGACTTAACCGAAGAAAAAGCCCGTAGCATACTCGCGAATTTTAGGTTTAAGGCCCCGGATGTGCTAATGAAAGTATGCAATCTTTCCGGCGGAGAGAAAAGCCGCTTGAAGCTATGCCTGCTTATGCAGGAGAAGGTAAATTTCCTTATACTAGACGAGCCTACTAACCACCTGGATATCGAATCAAGGGAGTGGATAGAAGACGCAGTATCGGACTGGGGCGGCACAATGCTGTTTATATCCCATGACCGGTATTTTTTGAACAAATTCGCCGCCCGGGTATGGAGTATGAAGGATGGTAAAATAACCGATTACTACGGTGGCTTTGACGACTATTTGGATATGCAGGCAGGTAAAAAGCAAACCAATGCTTCCCAGAATGACGAGAAAAGGAAGAAGGAACTCACAAAAGGGAAATCCGCCAAAAATCAGAATCTCGAACGCAGCCATACCCCAGCAACCAGCCAGGCTGCTTTAAAGCAAAAGCCCAATACATCCATATCGGCAGAGGCTTTAATATATGAAGCGGAAGCGGAACTAAAAAAAATTAATGAGGCAATTGTATCGGAAACGGGCAAACCCAACTATCAAGAACTAAATGCCCTGTATCACGAAAAACATCTGCTTGAAGAACGGCTTGAGGCCCTTTACAGCGAATGGGCCAACGAAAATTAGCCCAACAAGGAGAGGTAACTATGCAAAAATATATAAAAACCGCGCACACAGCCCTACGGGGCAAAACCAATGGCGGGATTGTATACATGTTCCCAATGATAATACTAAAAATAATTTACCTGGTACCGCTGATGTTTATATGGCGGATACTAACCCAGGGCGGCGTGGAAATTGAAATGACCTTGATACAATTATTAACCTATACCTATGTAAACGCGCTGCTTGCAGATATGCTAATTGTAAGAACATATATGACCGATTGGGATTTCGACAGCAAAAGCACAGCCCTTTTTACCCGCCCTATGCCCGTTTTTGGCCAGGTGATATCCCGTACGGTTGGGGAGTGGGTACCGGCGCTTATTATGTTTTCCCTTCCAATGGCGGTTATTGCGCCGCTTTTTGGGATACAGATTATGCCCTTTACACTATGGTTTATTCCTTCTTTAATTTTATGCGTGTCTTTAGGTTTTGCGCTGGAGTTTATTTTCTTTTGTATTACCTTGCGGCTTAGAAATGTTTCATGGCTTACCCAGGTTATACGCTCGGCTATTGTTTCGTTTTTTTCCGGCACGGTTATTCCATTTAGGATATTGCCTTTTGGGCTGGATAGATGGATGGGTTATCAGCCGTTTGGCAGCCTTGGAGGTGCGCCTTTGGCGCTGTTTGTAGGTGTGGCGGAGCCGATGCGGATAATTACAATGCAGCTAATTTGGAATGTGGTTTTTTGGGGCATTGCTATACTATGGTTCCAAAAATCCAAAGAGAGGATGGTGAGTTTTGGTGGGTAAAATTACGCTTAAACGTTATTTTCAGCTGGTTGGCATATACGCAAAAATGGACCTTGCAACCATGCTGCGGGACACAAAATTTATGCTGATGTGCATTGTTTCGGATTTGTTTGCGAATATATCCTCCATTTCCGGGGTGTTCTTGCTCGCGTGGAGGTTTGACGGGCTGGGCGGCCTGGGTAGGTTTGAGGTTCTTTTTATGCTGGCATACGGCAATATTGTGATGGGCGTACTGCATGTTATGGGCGGCTGTAACGCGCTTTTCCCAAGCAGGATAATAGGGCGCGGGCAGTGGGAGCATATGTTTATTATGCCGTTGCCTTACAAAGTGCAAATGACTATGGGGGCATTTCCTTTTACCAGTTCCAGTATGCTGGTTTCCGGGATTATTTTAATGGGGGTTGCACTTAGCAACCTTACGGTGGTGCTGCCTTGGTGGTGGATTTTTGCGCTTATTTTTAATGTGATTATCAGCATGGTTATTATGGTGGGGCTTTCGTATTTGGTTTCCAGTTTGGCCTTTTATGCGCCGGTGCAATGCGAGGAAATTTCCAGTACGGTAGTTTACAGTACGGAATATACCTCTAGCTTTCCCCTTTCGGGTATGCCGCTGTATATAAAAATGCCCCTTTTGACCATCTTCCCGGCGGGGCTTATTGCGTGGTTTCCCATGCTTATTATTTTGGGCAAGGCGCCGGTGTTTGCCAACCTGTACCCGGTTATTTTTGCTGGGGTGGTTGCCCTTGCCGCTAACTATTTTTTCAAGAAAGGATTTGGTTACTATGTTAAAAAGGGAATCAACAGATATACCCCGGGAGGGCACCGTAGTTAGTGCCGGCAACGTCACAAAAATTTTTACCCAGTGGCAGCGGGAAAGCGATGTAAAAGGCCTTTTTAGGAATTTGTTTAAACCCCAGAAGAAAATAATTTCCGCGCTGGATAACGTATCCTTTACGGTTAAACGGGGTGAGTTTATTGCGTACGCGGGGCCCAACGGCGCGGGAAAAAGCACAACAATGAAACTGCTTGCCGGGATGTTACAGCCAACACAGGGCAGTGTAAGCGTACTGGGAATGTCCCCGGATAAGGACAGGATAAAGGTCATGAGCCGGCTGGGGGTACTGTTTGGCAACCGTACAGAACTATGGTGGGACCATCCTGTTTTGCAGAGTTTTGAATGGAAGAAGGTTGTGTGGGATATCCCGGAAGATGTTTATAAACATAACCTTGAAATGGTTATTGAATTGTTGGACATAGAAGGCCTGCTAAAAACCTTTGCCCGTGAACTTTCCCTTGGCCAGCGCATGAGGGCCGACCTTGCAATGATGCTTTTACATTCGCCTGAGTTAATACTATTGGACGAACCAACCTTAGGGCTTGATGTAGTGGCCAAGCGGCAGATGATTGAATTCCTTAAAAAAATTAACCGGGAGAATAATGTCACGATTATAGTCACAAGCCATGATATGGACGATTTGGAGGAAATGGCCGAAAGGATACTTATGATTTCCAACGGGAAAGTAGCATATGACGGCAGCTTCGACGGCCTTAGGGAAATTACCGGGAACCTTACCAGGCTTACGGTGACTATGGATGGCCAGGCCCCACTTGCCCTTGCCGGTGGGCAGCTAATCAGCCACGCAAGCGGTGTGTATGTGTATAATGTTGACATTGCAAAGACACCTATTAAGCTGCTGCTTAAACAACTTTCGGAGGCGGACGGTATCAAAGATGTGGAAATTAACAAGGCCCCTATAGAGCAAGTGATAGCCGGGCTGTATACCGCATGGAAATCATGATTGCCTACGTCATGGGCAGTGTGTTATTATACCCTGCCCATGACGGCTATATAATACCGGAGGTGTATTGCATGAAGCAGAAGTATGTACCGCTAAACAAGCGGTCGAAGAAAAAACAAAAAGAGTACCACGAAATGCAGCGCAGGGGCTGGGGCGAGTTTAGCCCGGTCACAAGAAAAACAGTTAACCAAAAAACCTACAACCGTAAAAAACCCGAACGATGGCATGAGCATGAGCCAAGTTCGGGTTTTTTGTTTTTTGGAAATTTTATGCCAGCATTACCCCTTTTTTTGCGGCTTCCACTATCTTTTGCTCTGTTAACCCGTAATGAGCCAGCAGTTCATCATGGCTATATGCCGATGTGCCAAAAGTGTCTTCTATCCCTACATACACAACCGGAATATTAACCTTGCCCTGAAGTGCGCGAGACACAGCCGCGCCAAGCCCTCCAATAATGGTATGTTCTTCGGCGGTTACTATGCATTTTACTCCGGCCGCTAACTCCATAGCATGTTGTGAGTCCATGGGTTTTACTGTGCTTGCGTTTATTACCTTTGCCGATACCCCCTCAGATGCCAGTATTTCCGCCGCATCCATAGCCTTTGCAACCATAACGCCATTGGCAAAAATGGCTACATCTGTACCTTCTTTTAGCACAGCCATTTTTCCCGGAACAAAGGGCTCATCCTTTGTGTAAACAGGTAAGTCATTGCGGCTGATTCTTATATAACAGGGGTGCTGCATCTTAGCCATTGCAAGTACCATTTGCCTGGTTTCAATGGCGTCTACAGGTACCAATACCGTCATGTTAGGGATTGCCGTCATTATGGCTACATCTTCAATTGCTTGATGGGTAGCCCCGTCGCCAAAGTCTGAAAGGCCGGAACTGGAGCCGCAAATATTCACGTTTAAGCCGGCAATAGATACGCTTTGCCTTATTTGGTCATATGCGCGCCCAGAGGCAAACACCGCAAATGAATGCACAAAGGGGATTTTCCCAACAAGGCTAAGCCCCGCCGCAACAGAGGTCATATTTTGTTCTGCAATACCCATTTCAAAGTAGCGGCCCGGAAAAGCGTCCCCGAACAGGCAGCTCATTGTTGATTTACCCAGGTCAGCCTCTAGCGCAACTACATTTTCATTCAGCTTTCCAAGTTCCACTAAGGCTTCCCCATATGCTACACGTTGGTTTAACTGATGCATTATTCCACCCCCATAACTTGGCTTAATGCCGACTTGTAATTTTCTTCTGTTAGTATGCCATTGTGATAGGCTGGGTTATTTTCTGCAAAGTCTACGCCCTTGCCTTTTACGGTATGTGCAATCAACATTGTTGGCTTGTTTTTTACCCCATCAGCCTTATCCAGCGCGTCTAATACTTCCTCGACGTTGTGGCCGTCCATTTCTATGACTTCCCAGCCAAAGGCTTTCCATTTTTCTGCTGCCGGGTTAGTGTTAAAGCGCTCTACTATTGTCCCGGTGGCTTGCAGGTTGTTTTTATCCAAAATGGCTACAAGATTGTCCAGCTTATATACAGAAGCCGCCATTGCCGCCTCCCATATTTGACCTTCTGCAAGTTCTCCATCCCCAACAAGTACATATACCTTGTTACTTTTTTCGTCCACTTTTAAGCCCATAGCCATACCGCAGGCAATAGATAAACCCTGCCCAAGTGAGCCGGTGTTGGCCTCTATCCCTGGGGTTTTTAACAAATCCGGGTGCCCTTGCAGTACAGAGCCCAGGGCCTTGGTTTTTGCCATTTCTGCGGCCGGGATATATCCAAGTTCTACTAAGGCCGCATATTGTATAAGTGCCGCATGACCCTTGCTTAAAAGGAAGCGGTCACGGCCTTCCCATTTTGGGTTCGTTTTATCAAGTTTCATTTTGGAAAAATACAATGCCGCCACAACTTCCGCAGCAGAGTTTGAACCGCCAAGATGGCCGGCCTTACCCACACCTATCATTTGCAAAACATTTTGTCTAAGCTGTCTTGCCTTGTTTTCTACCAATCTTACTGCTTCCTTGTTAGCCAAATATCTCGCCTCCTAACAATATCCATATGGTGCAAAACCGGAAAAAGGTTTACCATTAGTATCAAAACCGGCCGCGCATCATTCCATCTCAACTTGGATGACTATAATTGCGGCACAAAGGGGAATAAACATGGATAATATTACAAAAATCACGAAAATCCTAAAAAAATTGGAACACGGAAAGTCCATCCCCCAAAGCGACCTTACAACGATGCTTATGGGGGTACACGCCCAAACATGCGCCCGCCAAACACCGGCAGAGTTGCTTAAGCATTATGACCAAAACAGCTTTACAAAGCCGTCGCCTCTTTCTCCTGTTAAATTAAACATGCAAGAACATACCTTGCTTAGCATGGCAGAAGAACAAGGGTTTTTGCCGGTACTGCTGTCACCTGCCGCACAACTTGGAAGCTGTTCCGCCGTTGCGGCAGTAAGCCAAAATAAAATACTTTCGGCTATCCGCAGCACAGAAATTATTGCAGACCCTACCAATATGCTTGCGCTGCATATTTGTAATGAAATCAAGCACGGCAGGGTATCCAATAATGCACCAGTACATTTTTGCGCATCAAGCCGCGTAGTCCGCGGGCAAAAGTTTGGCAGAAAAGACCTTGTACAGCACTTTTCTATTTTTGGCATGGTATCCGCCGGGCAGGACAGCGGCTCTTATGGTTTCGAGGCCCTGTGCCTTGCAAAACATATAAACTTCTACCAGAGTTTCTTTACATTCAACTTTAATTCCCCCATATCATTGACATTAAGAGCCCGCAAAGGTTACGCAGACGCTAAGGGGCTTGTAACAAGAATGCAAGAAAAATTGCAAAATGAATTTCCCAATCTTCATATCGAAATTGAAGACTCGCCAAGCTACAACGAATACTATGCAGGGCTGCAATTTACGCTTTATGTTCATATCAACGGGGAGAGGATGACAATTGGGGACGGCGGTTTTGTTGATTGGGCTAAAAAACTCCTTGGTCAAAAAAAAGAGCGCATGTTAATAAGTGCCCTTGGTATAGATAGGCTTTGTAGTTTATGAAATATACCCGCGAAGCAATTTTGCCGCCTGGCTGCCGTCTTGTTGGATGTTTTCACTAAAACCTTCTACGCTTATACGGGCATCGTAACCAACCGCCTTTAATGTTTCGAAAAAAGGCTTATAATCTTCGCCGTCAGTTTGATTTGGAAACTTACGCCCCTCTTTTGCCGCAATATGAAGATGCATTAAATCCTTACCGGCTTTTTTTAGAATATCTAAGCTTTCGTTTTCCATTCGCATATGGTAATAGTCAACCAGCAGCTTAATATTGTCGCAAGCAACTTCCTTTACTATTTCCAGCCCTTCGGCAGCGGTAAGCACAAAGTTGCTTTCAAGTGAATTAAGGGGCTCAAGCACTATTGTTATCCCTAAGGGGGCAGCAATGTCTTGCAGCTTGCCAAGTAATGTAATAAATTGCTCTTTCGCCTGGGGATATGGGAACCCTTCGGGAATGTTTTTTGCGCCGGAACTGCCAAGCACAATAATACTCACACCCATCATGGCTGCACGTTGGGTAGCGCGCTTTGCGTATTCAAGTGCTTTATCCAGATTATGTTCTTCGCCGGTTAAGCGCACAGTTGGAGGGAAAAAATTGTTGCAAGCCTCTACGGGAATCCCTTTTATTTGCTGATACATTTTATTGAAATCTTCCGGCGACAAATCCATGACTTGCGCAAGGGGCAACTCAATATAGTCGTATCCAAGTTCTTTAAAAACGGGGATGTTTTCGTTCCCGATTTTAGTTGCCGTGCTTGCAAGCATGTTAACGCAGCATCCAATTTTCATTGGCTTTCCTCCAGCATCGCTCTTGCTCTTTCAAAGGCAAGCCGCGGAGACGTGTATACGGGAACCGGGTTCATGGCAACCTCTTTTTCAAGTACAGCCATAGAGCCCTGTGCCAGCACAATGCAGTCAGTTTCCTTTGAAAGCCGCGCAATATCCTCAAGCAACATAGCGTTGTGTGCCTGAGGGTCTCCCGAGCGCAAGATTTTAAAGGCTTTGTCGTTTAATACCGGCACAACATCAATTTCCTTACCGGCTTCGGCCGCACAAAGACGCAGCAACCGTTCGCTTGCAGGCATTGTTGATGGCAATGTGCCCAGCAGCCCAATTTTTTTGCCTGTAGCCACAGCCTTTTCCATCATCGGCCTGTCAATTTGCAACATTGGCACATCTATCATTGGACGGGCATACTCAACTGCTTGGTTGAATGTAGAACAGGCCAGCACGATTAAATCAATGCCGGCTTCTTGAAAGAATTTTGCAAAGGTAACAAATTTATAGAAATTGACTTTGGGAATGGTGCCAACCGGTGCTGCAAGATTATCACGCTGAACGGTATCATCGGCAGCGTGCATTATGCTGATTTCCGGCATAATTTCTTTTGCAAAGGGCTCCAGTGCTGCGGCAGTAAATACAGCAGCATGAATTATCCCCAGGGTTTTATTAGATAAGTCTTTAGACATAGAATTCATACTCCTTTGAAATATTTTCGTAACAACGACAAAAAGACCCAAAAATGGATCTTCCATGGCCAGGAGTATGTGTAAGAAATGCACATACACTCTATCACATGGCAAACATTATTGTAAACCCCTGCATCACGAAAACTCCCTCATGCGAAATTTGACTATCGTCTAATCAGACATTAATATACATATTGTGCAAGATAATGGAGTCCTTAACTAAACAGGAGTGATATTTTTACAATGGCAATAGAAGACTACACAAGTACTGGAGAAAGTATTGGCACGCGGGTTAAAAAAATTCGCATAAAAAAAGATATGACACAGCAGCATGTTGCGGATTTATGCGGCTTAAGCAAGGGTATGATTTCTAAAATAGAATGCGGTAAGGTTATGCCCACCATTGCTACCCTCAAAAAAATAGCTCATGCCTTGCAAGTTAAAGTATCGTTACTAATGGAAGACGGCAGCGAGCGTATCCCTGCGTGCCAGTCTACAAACATTTCACCAACGCGCTTTACATCAACAGATGTGGGCTATCGCTTTTTTAGTTTGGCTGCGGAGTATGGCGATAAAAGTATCCAGCCTTTGATATTTTACGCAAGCAACACAGAGGTTGCCAGCCACAGGGTAAGCCATGAAGGTGACGAGTGCATTTATATTATCGAAGGCGAAATGGTCTTTAATATCAACGAAACCAGCTACTTCTTAAAGCAAGGTGACTTCCTATACTTTGACGGCCGCCAGCCCCATGGCATCGAAAAAGTAGAGCATGAAGTGCGATATTTGAACATATTTTCTGCAGGTGAGTATGCCAGCCAAGTGTTTATAGATAAATAAACAAAAAAAGAGCCTATGGCTCTTTTTTTTTGCACAAAATACTTGACAATTCAACAAAGTTGAATCATACTACACCAAGTTGCTGTAAACACACCATGAAAATTGGTTATGTGGATACAAGTTCTATATATTACCACAACTAGCGGAGTGAAAGGGGGGCAGTAATTAGCCGGGATTGTTTAAGAAATGCGTATTTTAAATAATTACAAAACTAGCCGCTAGGTCGATTCAACCGTGCATAATGTATAAATAAATGTGAATCTGTAATGCTTAAATTAGGAGGTCTTAACATGAAAAAGTTTTATCGCTTGTTAGTAGCATCTCTGGTTCTGGTTATGGCTTTTATGCTGTTTAGCGCATGTGCCGCACAGGTAATGGAACCGGAACCGGAACGGGCACCGGTAGACACTGTTGTTGTAGACGATACACCCGCAGTCACCCCCGATGTGCCGGATATAGACGTTGACATGGACAACATGGGCTTTAACGAAGCCCCGCAGCTTGCCGAAATGGTAGCAAGAGGCGAACTGCCTCCCGTGCATGAGCGCTTACCTTTAGAGCCGTTTATCTCATCTGCGCCGGATATCGGAATCTATGGCGGTGTTTACCGCGGTGCCGGTTTCGGCCCAACTCATGGCCAGCTGGACACAGAGGCAATGCGCTTTGTTGGCCTTTTGCGCCTTGAGCCGGACCTTGTTACTATGCGCCCATTCTTACTAAGAGACTGGACGGTAAACAACGATTTCACCGTTTATACATGGTATCTTCGTGAAGGGCTAAGATGGTCTGACGGCGAACTCTTTACCAGTGCCGACTTCAGCTTCTGGTATAACTACATCTTGCTTAACGAAGAACTTACCCCGGTAATCCCGGCCAGATACATTGTTAACGGCCAGGTAATGACAATGGAAACACCCGACGACCTTACGGTTGTTGTAACCTTTTCCGCACCTAACCCGGCATTTGACATTGTAATGCTAAGGTCCCTGTTCCCAGGTGAGAAAAAATGGGCGGCACGCCACTATCTGGAGCAATTCCACGTGGATCATAACCCAGATGCCGAGGCAAATGCCCTTGCGGCCGGCCATGATAACTGGATTGGATACTTCACCTTCCGCAACAACCGTACACAATCCGGTACAGACATAGAAGCTCCCGGCCTCGCTCCTTGGCTGCTGCGCAGAATTGACGAGCATGGCAACAGATACTTCGACCGTAACCCATTCTACTTCGTTGTAGACAGAGAGGGTAATCAGCTTCCATACATCGACCAGCAAGTCAGTGTTCTTGTACCGGATAACCAAAACCGTATTTTAAGGCTTATGGCCGGCGAACTTCACGCTGCCGCCGAAAATCCGCTGCCTGTAAGAGACTTCACCCTGTATGTTGAAGGTGAGACTCAGGGCAATTACACGGTATTCCTGTTTGACAATACCCGTGGAAGCGATGCATCTGTTACTTTTAACTTGAACCATCAAGACCTTGTGCTTCGCGAAATCTTTAATGACATTCGTTTCCGTCAGGCCATGTCATTGGCAATTGACAGAGATATGATTAACGAGGTGCTGTTCTTTGGCCGTGCAACGGTACGCCAATCTGCGCCGCCTCCGCCGCCAAACACCAGCTTCGTGGAAGACTGGATGTGCAACTACATGATCGATTTTGACCAAGATGCTGCCAATGCGCTTTTGGATGAAGTTGGCCTTAACTGGAACAGCGACCAAACACAGCGTATGCGCCCAGACGGCCAGCCTATGTTTATCGTACTGGAAACCATTGAAGAGTTTGCGCCTCAAGCTGAAATGATTGCGGAAATGTTTACCGCCGTTGGTGTAAGAGCAGAACTTAGGGTACAAGAGCGCGCCCTAATGCGCGAGCGTTTCCCAACCAACGAGCGTGACGCACAGGTATTTACCTTTGACTCTGCAACAGAGTTTGCCATGCGTGCCAACCCAGACGGGATACGTCCCCCATGGCGTTCTCATGAAATTGGTTTTGCGCCACTTTACTATGAATGGTGGAATACAGACGGCGCAAGCGGCCTGGAGCCTCCACAAGAACTGCAAGACCTGCGCGACATGGTAGACCGCTGGATTGGCCTGCCCCCGGGAACGCCGGAGTTTGTTGAACTTGGCAGAGAGATTGCAGAAATTCATACCACAAACCTGTGGTATATCGGGACATCTGTAGCACCGCGTGTTGTCATTATTTCAAACCTGCTTGGAAACACACCTACAGAAGGTACCTTTGCCGGCGACTACGGCTTCTGGTTCCCGTTCCGCGGCGATTCATGGTTCTTTAAATAAGCTGCTTAATAACCTAACGGGGGCTGCCTTGTCCTTAACAAGGCAGCCCCGGTTTTACGATTTGAGGTGAATCGCACCGTGAAATGGTACATTATTAGCCGCTTTATACAAATGATTATATTACTGTTTTTGGTGTCTATCGTATCCTTCTTTATTATCCAATTGCCCCCGGGAGACTGGGTAACACGCTATGTTGCCTCTTTGGAAATGCAGCTTGGCGCAACCCTTGGCCAGGAATTCATTGACGCAATCCGCGTCCAGCTTGGGTTTGACCGAAGCCCTGTGGAGCAGTATTTCTTTTGGATGAGGAACTTACTTAGGGGGGATATGGGTATGTCGTTGGAATGGCGGATGCCTGTAAACCAATTGGTTGCGGACCGTTTGCCTATGACAATTGTAATTTCTGTTCTTACTTTGTTGTTTACTTATCTTATCGCGATTCCTATCGGCATTTATTCCGCACGCCGTCAATATTCCATACCGGATTATATATTTACAACCCTTGGCTTTATTGGAATTGCAACCCCAAGCTTTTTCCTTGCTCTTGTTCTTATGTATTTTTTAAGCACAACCTTTGGGATGAGTGTTGGCGGCTTGCAATCAATAGAGTTTATGGGCGAGCCATGGAGTTTTGCACGCTTTTGGGATTTACTCAAGCATCTGCCCCTGCCTGTTTTTGTTATTGGTATAGCGGGCATGGCAGGTATCATGCGTGTAATGCGCGGCCAGCTTTTAGATGAAATTAAGCGGCCCTACGTTGTTGCTGCAAGAGCCAGGGGCCTTGAAGAAAACACACTAATAAGAAGATACCCGGTTCGTGTTGCGTTAAATCCGATTATTTCCCAGGGTGGCAGCATACTTGCGACTATTGTATCCGGCATGACCATCACGGCAATTGTAATGAATATACCAAATATAGGCTCATTGCTTTTTGGTGCGTTGCTTGCTGAGGATTTGTTCCTTGCAGGGTCTTCGGTCATGATTCTTGCGTCTATGACTGTAATTGGCATGTTTATTTCGGACATTATTTTGGTCCTTGTTGACCCGCGTATATCCATGGACAGATAGGAGGGGGACAAAGATGAGATTTCTTAAAAACAGATTTTCCAAAAATAATAAAGAAGATATATCAAAATCCCCTAAATTAGACGACAGCTATTACACCGCTACCCAGTGGCAACTAATGAGGCGTAAATTCAGAAAGCATAAGCTGGCGAAAGTTGGTTTTGTTGTTCTTGTTATTCTTTATACAGTTGCCCTTTTTGCCGAGTTTTTCTCTGTCCATGACATGGCAAGGCGTGATACGGATTTTATTCTTGCGCCCCCTTCCCAGGTGCGAATGTTTCATGAGGGCAGGTTTATCGGCCCCTTTGTTTATGGCCTATATGCCACAGAGGACCCTCGCACATGGCGCAGGATTTACCTGCAAAACCCTAACTACATCCATAGGCTTGGGCTGTTTACAAGAGGCGACCCATACACAATGCTTGGGTTTATTAACAGTGATATCCGCCTGTTTGGCACGGTTGACGGTGCGCCGTTTTTCCCCTTTGGCACAGATTATTCCGGCCGTTGTTTATACTCACGTGTAATTGCGGCGCTTAGGGTTTCCATGACTGTTGGCCTTGTTGGGGTACTGTTTACCTTTATACTGGGATGTATTTTTGGCGGGCTTGCCGGATATTACGGCGGCAAGGTGGACATGGTAGTTTCCAGGCTGGTAGAACTTTTGCAGTCTTTGCCTACGATACCCCTTTGGATGGGGCTTGCCGCCGCAATGCCAAGGGATTGGTCTACCTTGCAAATGTACTTTGCTATAACAATAATACTATCCCTAATGGGCTGGACGGGCCTTGCCAGAATAGTGCGTGGCATATTGCTGCAAATGCGCGACGAAGATTTTATTATGGCTGCAAGGCTTGCCGGGGCTTCCGATAGATATTTAATTTTCAAACACTTGCTGCCGGGGACCATGAGTTTTCTTATTGTTAATATTACCTTGGCTGTACCGGCAATGATTTTAGGTGAAACCGCACTGTCTTTCCTTGGCATTGGGTTGCGCCCGCCGGTGGTAAGCCTTGGTGTGCTGCTTGGCAATGCGCAAAATATAGCGGCTATAGCCATAAGCCCATGGGTAATGATACCCGGGTTGTTTATTGTAGTAATTGTGCTGGCATTTAACTTTTTGGGCGATGGTTTGCGTGATGCAGCCGACCCTTACAAATAATCGAGGAGGGACATATCAGTGGACGATCAAAATATCCTTGAGGTAAGAGGTCTGCAAACCTATTTCAAACTGGACGAGGGCATTTTAAAGGCTGTTGACGGGGTAGACTTTTCCCTGCGAACGGGAAAAACCCCTTGGGCTTATTGGGGAATCCGGCTGCGGCAAAAGCGTTACCGCCCATTCGATTCTTAATACAGTGCAGCCGCCTGGTTGGACAAATGCCGGCTCTATACACTACCGCACACAAGCCGGAAATGTAATGGAAATTACCAAGCAAAAGTCCAACAGCGAACAGATGCGAAGCCTAAGAGGCCGGGAAATTTCCATGATATTTCAAGAGCCAATGACCAGCATGTCGCCGGTGCACAGCATTGGGCGCCAGATGTCGGAGGCGATACTTGTGCATTCCAAAGACAAAAGCAAGGCTGCAAAAAAACAAGCAAAAGACCATGCCATTGAAATGCTTAACATGGTTGGAATGCCCAATGCCTCCCAACGTTATAATGACTATCCCCATCAACTTTCCGGCGGCATGTGCCAAAGGGCAATGATTGCAATGGCACTTTCTTTAAACCCCAGCATACTTATTGCGGACGAGCCTACAACGGCCCTTGACGTAACGGTACAGGCACAAATTACAGACCTAATGCTTCAACTGCAAGAGAAGCGAAACATGTCTATTTTATATATCACCCATGATATGGGGGTTATTGCCGAAGTTGCAACGGATATTTGTGTTATGTACCTGGGCAGGGTTGTTGAGCAGGCAACGGCGGAAGAGTTGTTTAGAAACCCAATACACCCATATACTGTTCGGCTTTTGCGTTCTATTCCCAAGCTTGGCCAAAAGGTGCCGGGGGGAAGACTTGATGCTATTAGGGGGAATGTTCCTATCCCCTTGGGACTGCCGGAAGAATGCGGCTTTAGGTCCCGATGCGATGAAGCTAAGGAAGGGCTGTGCGAGAATGGCATCCCGCCCTTGGTTGAAGTAGAACCAAATCATTTTGTGCGTTGCTTCCTGCGCGATGGGAGTGAGGGCTAGTAATGGAAAATCTTTTAGTGGAGAAAAACCCGGCCGAAAACCTTGCTGTGGAGAATAATGCAGCCGATAACCCTATAGCGGAGAACTTCGTAAACACAGGCGATGTGCTTCTAGAGGTTAAAAATGTCAAGAAGTATTACCCAATCCATAAGGGGTTTATGCGAAAGAAAATTGGTGAAGTAAAAGCGGTTGATGATGTAAGCCTTTACATCAACCGTAATGAAACCTTGGGCCTTGTTGGCGAGTCCGGCTGCGGCAAAACAACCTTGGGCCGCTGTGTTATGCGGGCTATAGAGCCTACCGAGGGCGATGTCCTCCTTCATTTAAATAAGGGTGAGGAACCTATTAACATCACCAAACTGGACAAGGCCCAGCTTAGGGAAATTAGGCGGCATATGGCCATTATCTTTCAAAACCCCTACTCCTCTTTAAACCCGCGCATGACGGTGCTTGATATTGTTAGCGAGCCACTTAATTTAAGCGGCTACCCTAAAGACCAAATTGTAGACAGGGTAAGCGAACTTGTGGAAATGGTGGGGCTGCAAAAAAGGTTTCTTAACCGGTATCCCCATGCGTTTTCCGGCGGGCAGCGGCAGAGAATTGGTATTGCCCGGGCTTTGGCGCTTAACCCAAAGCTGGTTGTTGCAGACGAGGCCGTTTCCGCTTTGGACGTTTCTATCCAGGCGCAAATCTTGAACCTGTTGTCGGACCTTAAAGAGAGTATGCAGCCTACATTTTTGTTTATTGCCCATGACCTTTCTGTTATAGAACATGTTTCCGACAGGGTTGGGGTTATGTATGTTGGGCGGCTTGTAGAACTTGCACCTACAGAGGAGATTTACCTGGCGCCCCGCCACCCATATACAGAAGCACTGCTGTCTGCAATACCAAGGCCCGAGCCGGGCGCGGCAAAAAACCGCATTTTGCTGCCGGGAGAGGTGGCTAATGCCGCAAACCTTCCAGCTGGCTGTTGTTTCCATCCCAGGTGCCGCTATGCAAAGCCCCAATGCAGCCAGGAAGTGCCGGTGCTTGAGGAAATATCATTTGGGCATTATGTTGCCTGCCACCGGGCGAAAGAACTGAATTTACGGGGAATCAATGATATAGGCGCTTCGGTTTAAAATGGGCTGAAGCAAGCCGGAAAAAGGTTGTCCATTAGTATCAAAACCCAATCCCCGTTTAACATGGATGACATTAAATTAAAAGGAGCGAGCAATCATGAGCCAAAATGTTTCTGTAAATGTAGATGCCTCTAAGTGGCTTGGGAAACTGGAACACACATGGAACTACATTGGGTATGACGAGTGTAACTACACCCATTCCCCCGGCGGAATGGAGTTAATCTCAAAATTTGGCGCGCTGGAGAAACCGTACTATATGCGCACCCATCACTTGCTTTGTACCGGCATATGCCACGGATTTTACAAATGGGGTTCGACCAATATCTATATTGAGGACGAACAAGGCAACCCCATCTACAACTTTGATGTAATAGACAAAATGTGCGACATATGGCTGGCTAACAATTGCAAGCCCTTCTTCGAAATTGGCTTTATGCCTATGGACCTTGCAGATATGACCGGCATAGAAATAGAGCATAACCGGGTCCACCAATACAGGCGCATAGGCTGGAACCGCCCGCCAAAGGATTACGACAAGTGGTACGACCTAATCCATAAACTAATGACACATCTTGTCGACCGCTATGGGGTGGAAGAACTTAAAACCTGGTACTTTGAAATGTGGAACGAACCTGATATAGACTATTGGAAAGGCACCCACGAAGAGTTTTGCAAGCTGTACGATTACACACAGGCTGCCATACATGATGTAATGCCGGAAGCACTGTTTGGCGGGCCTTCTACTTGCGGTGCCCTTGGATACGACCATCCGGCGGCTAATTTCTTGCGTGATTTCTTAAAGCATACCAAGTCGGGTAAAAACTACAAAACCGGTGCGGTTGGCACACGTTTAGACTTTACATCTTTCCACTCCAAGGGCGGCGGCTATGCCTTTACAACATCGACTAAACTGGAAAAAACCCCTTCCATCAAGCGCTTCCTGGACCAGATTCGCATTTGCGGCGATATAATCAACGAATGCGGCTATGGGGATTTGGAATGTATTATCTCCGAAGCTGACCCAGACGGTTGGGCGGCCGGCGGGCGTTTTGATAACCCTGCATTTGATTTCCGTAACACGGAGTACTTTGCTTCCTATGTAGCGTCGTCTTACAAAAACTTGTACGACATGGCCGACGAAATGGGCATAGACTTTAGGCCGCTTGCTTGGACATTTATGTTTGAAGGGGAACGCTGCTTTGAGGGAACCCGCACATTCTCTACCCAAGGCATAGATAAGGCCGTGCTAAATACTTTTAAAATGTTCTCGAAGCTGGGTTATCAGCGGGTAGAACTAACATCTTCCCGGGGAATGAACCCAGAAAAATACGAAGACCTATGGGGCGAAGGCAAAGGTGCCGAAATAAACGGCTGGGCAACCCTTACGGGCACAAAATCCCTTGAAGCGTTCTTGTATTGCCATGAAGATACATGGGATACCGAGGGTAACTATAAAGTAAGCTTTGACGCAAAAAACTTGCCTTTCGACGGCCCATACAAGGTGACACATTACAGAATCGACAAAAACCATTCTAACCCTTACACAGAGTGGGTGCGCCAAGGACGGCCGGACTGGCCCCAAGGTGCCCAATACGACGCAATCAAAGCACGTGACGGCCTGGAACTGTTTTGCCCTGTGCAGGTTGTGCGCCCTGTTGGCGGCAAGCTGATGCTGGAGTTTGATATGCCGGTTAAAAGCGTTTCATTGATTGTTATCGAAAAGGCTTAGGAGGCATAAATTATGAGCGAAACCGTAAAAATAAATGTAAACGCAGGGGAAATAACCGGCGTCCTTAATCATACATGGAATTATATCGGCTATGACGAATGCAACTATACAACCACGCCGGGGGGTACTTTGCTGCTTGAAAAGTTTGGCGGGCTTAATGACGCGCCATACTTTGTACGCCCCCACCATTTGCTTTGCACAGGCAATACACATGGGGAATATAAATGGGGCTCTACCAATGTTTATACAGAGGACGAAGACGGCAACCCGGTTTACAACTTCGAAGTCCTGGACAAAATTTGTGACGTTATAGTCCAAACAGGGAACAAGCCATTTTTTGAAATTGGCTTCATGCCAAGGGACCTTGCAGACCCGCGTCATGCAAATAACCCGGAAAAAGGTTATGAGATTTCGTGCTGGGCCCACCATAAGGACTATCAGCTAAAGGGCTGGTGTATGCCGCCAAAATGCTACGACAAATGGTATGACCTAATTTATACCGTGATGAAGCACCTGGTAGAGCGCTATGGTGTTGAAGAAATAGAGTCCTGGTACTTTGAAATGTGGAACGAGCCCCAAGACGGCGGCCCATATTGGAAAGGGACATACGAGGAATTCTATAAGCTTAACGACTATACCGAGGCAGCGGTACACGACGCTTTGCCTACCGCAAAGTTTGGTGGGCCTGCTGTTGTGCATACCCGCACACCGGATACCCCCGGTGCGCAAATGATGGACGATTACCTTGACCACTGCAAAAATAGAAAGAATTACAAAACCGGGCAAGTGGGCACCCGCCTGGATTATCTTTCTTGGCATGTAAAAGGCGGCTCGTATCGTTTTGACCGTTTGGCAGAAAAGCAAATACCTTCGGTTAAGTCTTTTATCGAGCAGAACCAAACATGCATTGATATCGTCAAAAAGCATGGCTACGAAGACCTTGAAGTTGTAATTTCCGAAGCGGACCCAGACGGCTGGGCAGCAGGGGGTATGTACGACAATTTCAACCTAAATTTCCGCAACACAGAGTATTACGCTTCATATGTTGCATCCAGCTACAAAAACACCTACGACCAAGCCGACAGGGAAGGCATGGACCTTCGCCCCCAAGCCTGGGCGTTTATGTTTGAAAACGAGCGCTGCTTTGAAGGGACGCGGGTTTTTTCTACCCAGGGTATCGATAAAGCCGTATTAAACTTGTTTAAGTTGTACGCCATGCTGGGCACCCAGAAACTTAGCCTAACCAGCAGCCGGGACCTGGACCCTGCCAAGTTTGAAGACGATTACGGCACCAAGGAAGGCCCCGAGGTAGACGGCTGGGCAACAAAAAAAGAAGACGGCTCTGTTCAAATGCTGGTTTACTGCCATCATGACGATTGGGATGTTAAAAAGAATTTTAGTATCGACCTGGAAGTTGCGGGCCTAAGTGGCGAGTATACCGTAAGGCACTACCGTATAGACAGCGAACATTCCAATGCCTATGCCGAGTGGGTGCGCCAAGGCAAGCCGGACTATCCTGTTGGTGACCAGTATGCAGCAATAAAAGCGCGGGACGGGCTGGAACTTCTAGAGGCACCGTTTATGAAAGCAACGGAGGGTTCCATGGCGCTTTCGTTTACATTGCCGGTTCATGGTATTTCATTTATCACTCTTACGCCGGTTGCGGGAAGATAGATAGAACTGCGATATTGTATCGTGTAGAAATATGTGCCGCTAGACAATCGGCCGAAGAAAGGGGGTTTTTACTGCGCCTTTGATGCACTTCGTGCATTGTATCAAAGGTTTTGTAAAAACCCCCGATTTAACGTCGCCTTTGATACAATCAAAATATACTTGGAAACACATACTATCAATCGAATTGGACTCTCCAGCTATCATCATGATAAGCATCAAAACACATACGTATTTGCTCAACTGTATTTTTTTCGTTTGCTAAATCAGGTAGACCACCCATCGCAAAAAAATTACTTTCCGTCGTTTCTGCGTTTTGTTGAAACTCACCCGATATAATATCGCACAGAACAAAAACTTTGCATATACCATAAGCGTACTGCGGCTTGTTATGCTTATTTCTATCCTGAACGGCAATCAATCTGATCGGCGTAACTTCAAGTCCGGCTTCTTCCTTTACTTCTTTCACTGTATTGGATTTTATGGATTCATTAACATCAATCCAACCGCCAGGCAAAGACCATGTATCTTGTTCTTTTACTAATAAAATTTTATTGTTTTGGAATATAGCTGCTCTCGTATCCATTTTGGGCGTTTGATAGCCTGTTTCATTGCAAAACAAATCTTTAACAATTTCAAGGGGTAAACCTGATTGTTTACTCATCATCTCCGCAGTTATTTCTCTTATTCGTTCAAATCGCTCCTTATCGTAAACGTCTTTAGAATAATATAAACCTGCTTGAGCTATGGCTTGTAATTCTATTGCCCAGTCAATCCATGATTTTTCCATTTTTATCAGCCCTCTATAACATTTATCGAATCCAAAGAAGCTCAACCGTGCTGTTTTCACTGAGTGCATCCAATTCATGGTGGTCTGCTGTGACTAATGCCGCCGGCTCAATGGATGCTTGTGCTAATGCCATAGCATCTGCCAAAGACATCCTGTACGAAGCCTTGAAGTTAGCGGCACAACGAAACAAAGCATCTGTCAGTACATAATCGACATGGATACAGCTATTTTCGACGATTGACAAGATATTCTCAGCAAATTCCTCACCATTGGCTTTCAGGTAGCCATAGTACACCTCTAACAAATTATACTTGTTCATTGCAATGGCACATTTTCTCTGCGCTGCATCGAAAAGCAATTTT
>Ga0123355_10002006_pt1 | contig 28778 bp, 28 predicted proteins | sample TergutEmb28metaG_3_FD_89872 | JGI IMG/M metagenome (GOLD analysis project Ga0123355, IMG submission 89872) | Embiratermes neotenicus P1 segment gut microbial communities from Petit-Saut dam, French Guiana - Emb289 P1 | ecosystem: Host-associated > Arthropoda: Insects > Digestive system > Gut ... | reverse complement strand
CTTGGCAAGATTTAGACGAAAAACAAAATGCTATTCAAAGAGTGAACAAATGATAAATTACTCGTTAATGCTATTGATGGCGAAAAGAAATAAATTAATATCTATACAAACTTACTAACTCCTTATTTTTTTGTATCTTTGCAAATGTTTATAAATTGCAACTTCAATGTCAAAAAAACAAATCATACTTCCTGCCGAATGGGCTGAACAGGAATTTGTTCAACTCACTTTTCCGCACGCCGACAGCGATTGGGCAGATATGCTCAACGAAGTTGAAGCGTGTTTTATTGAAATTGCACGAGAAATCGTGAAGCGACAAAACTTGCTTATTGTTTGTCGTTCGGAAAAAGAATTGCGTGAAAAATTGCACGAAATTGACACAACGCGTATTACTTTTGCCGAACTGCCGAGCAACGACACTTGGGCGCGCGACCACGCGGGAATTACGATTTTTGAAAACGGCAAACGCAAAATTCTCGATTTCACGTTCAACGGTTGGGGAATGAAGTTTGCGGCAAATCACGACAATCAAATCACGCGTCGATTGTTTGAAAAAGGTGTTTTTGGAAAAAATACCGAATATGAAAGTTGTAAAAATTTTGTTCTCGAAGGCGGAAGTATCGAATCAGACGGCGAAGGAACTTTGCTCACAACTGCCGAATGCCTACTTTCGGACAATCGCAACAACAAATCGAAAGTTGAAATTGAAGCCATTTTGAAAGAGACTTTCGGACTGAAACAAATTCTGTGGCTCAATCACGGATATTTGGCAGGCGATGATACCGACAGTCATATTGATACGTTGGCGCGATTTTGCACGCCCGAAATTATTGCTTATGTGCAATGCACCGACACAGCAGACGAGCATTACGAAGCTTTGAAAAAAATGGAAGCAGAATTGCAAAATTTCCGCACGCTTGACGGAAAACCGTACGAACTTTTGCCTTTGCCAATGGCTGATGCAGTCTATGAAAACGGCGAGCGTTTGCCTGCGACTTACGCCAATTTTTTGATTATCAACGGCGCAGTTTTGCTTCCAACTTACAATTCGCCGAAAGACGAAATCGCAAAACAACAACTGCAAAAAGCATTTCCCGACAGAGAAATTGTGGGAATAAATTGCTTGTCACTGATAAAACAACACGGCTCACTGCATTGTGTTACGATGCAGTTTTCGAAATTTTTTTCATAACTTTGTAAAAAAATAAAATTTATATGTACAAAAAACTATTTAACCCATTTATTTGCCTGTTTTTATTTTCGTTGATTATTAGTGGTTGTAAAAAAGAAGAACCTCATTTTTTTGAGTTAGACAAAACCGTTCTCATTTTTGAAATTGAGGGTGGAAGTCAAAATATTTCTGTTTCGAGTAACAGAACTTGGACAATTTCCAACAATGCAGACTGGATTACCGTATTGCCTATGTCGGGAAATGGTAATGCAACGGTTGCAATAACCGCTTTGGAAAATGAAACCTTTGAAGTACGAGAAACAACACTGACATTCAGCAGTGAAACAAAAACTGTAACGGTTGAGATTACACAAAGAGCAAAAGAATTCTATCTTGAATTGGATAAAGTCACGCTCGCCTTTGAAGCCGAAGGCGGAAGTCAAAATATTGTGGTTTTAAGTAATGAAACTTGGAGCGTGTCAAACGATGTAAGTTGGATTACCGTATTACCTCAAACGGGTAATGTAAATACAACGGTTACTGTAACCGCTGATTTAAGTGTACGGTCTGAAATACGGACGGCCAGATTAACATTTAGTGTCGGAACAAAAAGTGTTATGGTTGACATTACACAGGAGGGAAACAAAAATCCACAAGGAATAGTTATTAACAGTGTTCGTTGGGCAACTCACAACGTAGATATGCCGGGTACTTTTGCTGAAAATCCAGAAAGTCCAGGAATGTTTTATCAATGGAACAGGAAGATTGGTTGGAGTGCTTCCGACCCACACGTAAATTCTGATAGCGGTACAGAATGGAATTGGCATGGAGCCACAAGTATAGAATGGGAAAAAGCCAACGACCCTTGTCCGCGAGGTTGGCGCGTACCTACTCGCACCGAACTCCAAACACTTGGCAACACTGATAATGTTACTTCCGAGCGGACAACCATAAACAGCGTAAACGGTCGCACATTTGTCGATATAAACACCAGCAACATCCTTTTCTTGCCTGCTGTGGGTCAACGCAACGAATGGAGTGGCGCGCTCGTTATGGCAGGTACGCATGGAAACTATTGGAGTAGTACGTTTAGTACGTTCAGTAATGCGACCTTCGCGTGGCTCTTGCACTTCAATAGTACTGGTGTGAACACAGGCAACGCCGAAAGCCTCCGTGCTTTCGGTTTTTCGGTGCGCTGTGTCGCAGAATAAAATCTAAAATTTGAAATCAATTGTATGAAACTCGCATTAATCCAACAATCGAACACGGCGGATATTGCCGAAAATATTAAAAAATTAGAGCAAAATATCCGCTCGTGTGCTTTACAAGGCGCGGAATTAATTGTTTTGCAAGAATTGCACAACGGATTGTATTTCTGCCAAACAGAAAATCCTGAAATTTTCAATCAGGCGGAAACAATTCCCGGAACTTCAACCGAGCGTTTCGGTGCTTTGGCAAAGGAATTAAGCGTTGTGCTTGTGCTTTCGCTATTTGAAAAACGAAGCGCAGGATTGTATCACAACACCGCTGTTGTTATCGAAAAAGACGGAACTATCGCCGGAAAATACCGCAAAATGCACATTCCCGATGACCCGGCTTATTATGAAAAATTTTATTTCACGCCCGGCGATTTGGGTTTTGAACCGATAGAAACTTCGGTTGGAAAACTCGGAATTCTCGTTTGTTGGGACCAATGGTATCCCGAAGCGGCGCGCTTAATGACGATGGCTGGCGCGGAAATTTTGATTTATCCCACTGCTATCGGTTGGGAAAGCACCGACGCGCACGAGGAAAAACAACGCCAACTCGACGCTTGGATTATTGCGCAACGCGCTCACGCTGTGGCAAATGGATTGCACGTTGTTTCGTGCAATCGCACAGGTTACGAAGCCGACCCGTCGGGCGCAACAAACGGCATTCAGTTTTGGGGAAATAGTTTTGTTGCCGGCGCGCAAGGCGAAATGTTAGCCGAAGCCTCAAACGAAAAAGAGGAAAATCTGATTGTCGAAATAGATTTGAGTCGAACGGAAATCGTGCGCCGAATGTGGCCATTTTTCCGCGACAGACGAATTGATGCGTTTGGTGATTTGACGAAACGATGGAGAGATTGAGAAGCAAGCCCCTAAATCCCCCGCAAGGGGACTTAGGGGGCTTATTTATTTCCCGATACAAAAATAATCAAAACCTAATTCTTGTAATTCGTCTGCATTGTAAATATTACGACCATCGATAACTAACGGTGTTTGCATCAGTTTTCTTATCATACTCCAATTCGGCAAGCGAAATTGTTTCCACTCGGTGAGCAAGAGCAAGGCATCGGCGTTCAGTGTTGCATCGTATTTGTCGGTTGCATATTCTATTTTTTCGCCAATTCGGCGTTTGCATTCGTCCATTGCAATTGGGTCAAAAACTTTTACTTTTGCGCCTGCTTCCAACAATTTTTCTATCGTAACGAGTGAAGTCGCTTCGCGCATATCGTTAGTTTCGGGTTTGAACGATAATCCCCAAACGGCAATGGTTTTTCCTGCCAAATTACCTTTGTAATAGTTGTTTAACTTATTGAAAACGACCATTTTTTGATAATCGTTCACTTCTTCAACCGCTTTGAGAACTTGCAAATTGTAATTGTTTTGCTCGGCGGTTTTGATAAGTGCTTTTATATCTTTCGGAAAACAAGAGCCGCCGTAACCGCAACCCGGATACAGAAATTTACTTCCGATGCGACTGTCCGAACCAATGCCTTTTCGCACCATATTTACATCTGCACCAACGAGTTCGCAAAGATTGGCAATGTCGTTCATAAAGCTGATACGCGTGGCGAGCATTGCATTTGCAGCGTATTTTATCATTTCTGCCGAAGGAATATCGGTGAAAATCACGCGGAAATTATTGAGTAAAAACGGCCGGTAGAGTTTCGACATCAACTCTTTCGCTCGTTCGGATTCTACGCCGACAACCACGCGGTCGGGACTCATAAAATCTTTGATTGCTGCGCCTTCTTTCAGAAATTCAGGATTGGAAGCGATGTCGAAAGGAATTTCAACACCTCGTTTGTCTAATTCCTCTTGAATTGCTGCTTTTACTTTTTCCGCCGTACCGACAGGAACAGTGCTTTTTGTAACGAGCAAGAGATATTTATTCATATTTCGCCCGATAGTTCGCGCCACTTCCAAGACGTATTTCAAATCTGCCGAGCCATCCTCGTCAGGCGGAGTTCCAACCGCGCTAAACACGATTTCGACATCATTCAAACAAAGATTTATGTCGGTCGTAAAATGCAGACGACCTTCTTTGTGATTGGACATAACCATTTCCTCCAATCCCGGCTCGTAGATTGGAATTTTTCCTGCCAGCAGATTGTTGATTTTCACTTCATCAATATCAACGCAAGTTACGTTCACGCCCATTTCGGCAAAACAAGCACCGGAAACTAATCCGACATAACCTGTTCCAATTATTGCAATGTTCATATTTTTAGAGTGTAGAGTGTAGAGTGTAGTTTTTTCACTCAGTACTCTGATTTTCTCGGCAAAGTTATTAAAAACATTGTGGAAAACAGCGATTTTAAAATCTTTTCTGCGTAGAATGTATAACTGTTTCAAATTTTTTTATATTTTTGTGGTTGAAAATAAAAGTAAAAAATTTCCTATGAAGTAATAACGTGCTGATAATATGCACATTTTAAAATTTTGAAAAAAGCATTTTAGCATTATTCTTGTCATTGAAAATTAGGACGTTCAAGAAAAATAAGAATAGGTTTATAAATGCTCGCAGAGATGCGGGCTTAACTTATTTAATTTTTCGGGTTTCCTAATACCTCAATGGCGGATAATGTAAAGTCCGCTTTTTTGTTGCCGGAAAACTAAAAATATGGCAAGACCTGCAAAGCCGTAAGAGCAGGAAAAAATAATTTATTTATGAAATGGTTTTTAAAAGCATTGAAACAGTATGCTGATTTCAGAGCAAGAGCAAGGAGAAAAGAGTTTTGGTTTTTTGCATTTTTTTGGTTTGTTTTTGCTGTTGTTGCAGCACTTGTAGACTATGACCGTAGTATTCAGTCTAAAACAATTTATTATGTTGGAGGAATTTATTTCTTGGTAACTACTATCCCAGCAGTAGCCGTTGTTGTTCGGCGTTTACACGATACGGGTAAAACAGGCTGGTGGAGTTTACTTCTTGCTATTCCTTATATCGGTTGGGCTGTTTTGGCAGTTTTACTCTGTTATGACAGTCAGCCTAACGAAAACAAATGGGGTGAAAATCCGAAAGGAATAGCCATATAAGCAGGGCTAAATTTATTTTTCAACACAAAAAACCTTACTACCTTAAAAATAAGGTAATAAGGTTTTCGTGTGGTGTAACTCTTTGCTACTAAGGTTGTTTTGTTTTGAAATTAGGTGAAAATTAGGTTTTTATCTAAAAAAAACTACACTCTATACTCTAAACTCTACATATTATACTGTTCCTCGTAATATTTACTGTATTCGCCCGAAGTGATATTATCCAACCAATCTTGATTTTCGAGATACCACGCAGCGGTTTTTTCAATTCCTTCCTCAAATTGCAGGCTTGGTTGCCAACCTAATTCATTTTTCAATTTATTAGAATCAATAGCATAACGCAAATCGTGTCCTGCGCGGTCGGTAACGTAAGTTATCAGACTTTCGCTCGTTCCTTCGGCGTTTCCAAGCAGTTTATCCACCACTTTGATAATCACTTTTATTAGGTCGATATTTTTCCATTCGTTAAATCCGCCAATATTGTAAGTTTCAGCCGTTTTGCCTTCGTGGAAAATCAAATCAATGGCACGCGCGTGGTCTTCGACATAAAGCCAGTCGCGCACATTTTCGCCTTTCCCATAAACAGGAAGCGGTTTTTTGTGACGGATATTGTTGATAAATAGCGGAATAAGTTTTTCGGGAAATTGATACGAACCATAATTATTACTGCAATTCGTTACAACAGTCGGCAATCCGTACGTGTCGTAAAAAGCGCGCACAAAATGGTCGCTCGCCGCTTTACTTGCCGAATACGGACTGTGCGGGTCGTAACTTGTGGTTTCTGTGAAAAACGAATCGTCGAGCGGTAAACTTCCATAGACTTCGTCGGTCGAAATGTGGTAAAAACGTTTTCCGTCAAAATTTCCGTTCCATTTTTCTTTCGCCGCTTGCAAAAGCGATAAAGTTCCCATTACATTGGTATTTGCAAAAGTAAATGGGTCTTTGATGCTTCTATCAACGTGGCTTTCGGCTGCTAAATGAATTACTCCATCGATTTTGTATTCGTCGAACAGCGAAAGCACCGTGTCGAAATCGCAAATATCTGCCTTTACGAAAACGTAATTTTCGCGGTTTTCGACGTCTTTCAAATTTTCGAGATTTCCCGCGTAAGTCAGTTTATCCAAATTGATAATTCTGTATTCGGGATACTTGTTTACAAACAAGCGAACGACGTGCGAGCCGATAAATCCCGCGCCGCCGGTGATTAAAATGTTGCGTTTAAAGTTCATAATAATTAAGTTATCAGCCCCCTCCAAACCTCCCCACAGGGGAGGCTTCATTTTCTCTGATGTTTTTTTAAACCTCAGCAATAAGCCTCCCCTGTGGGGAGGTTTGGAGGGGCTTTTTTTATATAAATATTTTTTCTAATTCTTTCAACAACGGACTGACTTTATCTTTTTCGGACAAAATCACTTTTTCCGCGTCAATTTTCCAGTCAATTCCCAGTGTCGGGTCATTCCACAGTAAAGAACCTTCGGATTGCGGTGCGTAGTAATTGTCGCATTTGTACTGAAAAATCGCTTCGTCGCTCAACACAACAAATCCGTGCGCAAAACCACGCGGAACGAAAAACTGACGTTTATTTTCATCGCTTAATTCCACTGCTGCGTGTTGTCCGTAAGTTGGTGAGCCAATGCGCAAATCGACCGCGACATCTAATACTTTTCCTTTCGCAACACGCACCAATTTTGCCTGTGCAAAAGGCGGTTTTTGAAAATGCAAACCACGCAAAACACCGTAAATGGATTGCGACTCATTGTCTTGTACAAAAGTAGTGTTAAAAACTTTTTCCTCAAAGTCTTTTTGTGAAAATGACTGAAAAAAATATCCTCGCGCATCACCGAAAACTCGCGGTTCGATAATTACCAAGTCTTGTATGTGGGTTTTTATTATGTTCATTTTTTTAATGTGATGATTGTTAAAATCTATATCCGATTTGCAGACTGTGTGTTATGAGCGAATTTGAAACAATACGAGCAGAGGCAGAATTATCGCGTTGTCCTACTGCACATCTGTCAAGCTGAAGATAGAGAAAAATTGCGTTGTCATTTTTTAGATTATATTCAGCACCCAAAGCACCGTGAAAACCTATATAACTTTTTGAGTATATGTTTGAAGGTTCAAGCAGTGCGACAATTCCATCGTTACGATTTTGCCAAAAACGAGTTACGGTGGCATCGCCTATCAAATGCTGAAAAGTAAATCCGCCTTTTAATACATAAGAAAATCTTCCTCGCGGATGAAACGTATATTTGATACCTGTTCGCGCAGAAAGCGGAAAAACATTTAAATCTATCCTGTTAAAAAAGCCTTGATAATCATCGCCCCAAAAGTCGGTAACCAATACTATTTCATAGTTGACATAGTCGAATCGGTGCTCTAATCTCGTAATAGCCACATCTGCATAAAGACTGAAACCTCTTATTCGCTGAGGAAGTGAAAATTCTACGCCAAAGCCGAGAGTCGGAGCAAATCCCGCGTCGCCATACTTTGTTATTCTGTTGTGTTCAAAACCAAACACAATTCTATTCAAACCCGTATGCACGGAATAATTTACTCTGATTCCTCTACGGTCGGGTCGTTGATTTTCAAAAATGATACATTCTTCACCAATCGGACAAACAAGGTCGTGGTACGTTACCGCAAGATTAATCATCGAACGCTGATTAAACTCAAACCTTTCGGGATTGAAAGCGATGGAAGGATGTTCTTGAAATCTGCGTCTGATAAGTCCGTCGAATCGATTGTCTTGTATTATCCGATTGCTTTCTACTCTGTCCGACTGTCTGGTTATTGCGAAAACTTCGCCGTCTTGGTCTTCAAATAGAAAGTGCGATTGATTGTTGTTATCGACAAAATAGTAGAGGTTTATCATTCCTTTTACCATAAACTCGATGAACGTTCTTTCGGGAAATCCGTTTATATCAACTTCTTTCGACATATAAAATTTTCCATCGGGCGTAAAACGATAACCTAAAATATCATCGGGTGAAAAAACAATTACCTCGGAGCGGTCGTTTTTTCTAAAAAGACATTGCTGTTGATTGGCTCTTGACGTTCTGAAATCAACTTGTCCGAACAAGGTATCATTCTCATTTATAATTACATAAGCCGACTGCCAATTGTCACGAGCATACAGATTGGAAAAGGAGCAAAAAAGTGTAAAAAAAATTGTTGTTAAAAAAAGTTTTTTCATAAATAGTTGGATTTTTGATGCTTTGAATTACAATGTTTTAAAAAGTATATCCAAGTCTTAATCTATACACAGAAAGGGTGAGAGTAGGATGTCGCCAAAGACTGCCTCGTTCTATTGCTCCATACCTATCAAACTGAAAATAAAAAGAAAGTGCATTCCCATTTTTCAAGCTGTGTTCAGCACCTAAACCGATATTGACGCCCGGAGAAACTAAAAGTTTGTCGAAAATTCCATTGAATTGTGCTTCTCCTACCAAACATTGCAGAGAAACGCCCAGTTTTGCTCTGGGAGTAAATTTTCTCATTGGATAGATATACTTGACGCCTACACGTGTAGTAATGTCAAAATTTATTTTCCTATAATAATTGCCGGTTCCACCGAGAGCATTGGGTCTTTCAATATTGAGTTCGTTGTTTAATAGTTGTGCAACCGACAAATCAGTATAAAATCCGATATTTTTTGAAAACTGAGGATACATAAATACCGCCTCTGCTCCAACAGCAACAGCAGGATAAAAATGTGTTGTTTGTATTCCGCGTGCATCTAAACCGAATACATACTGTTTAAACGCCGTGTACACCGTAATTTGTGTTTGAATTCTGTCGACATTTTCAAAAACGATATTTTTTTCGCCTAGCGGACAAACAAGATTATGATATGCCGTTGCCAGATTTAACATCGACCGCCGATTAAATCTAAAATTTTCGAGGTGGTTGACTATTGGATGAAAATCTTGAAATCCAATTCGTATCATTTCATCAAAGTTTGTGCCGTACATAACTTGTCCGCTTTTGGTGTTTGTCAATAAAAATCCTCTTTCTCGCTCTCGTGTTATCAAAAAACTTCTGTCGTTTTCAGATTCGAGCAAGTAATGCGACCTTCGGTTTTCATCAACATAATGATAAAGATTCATCATCCCTTTTGCCATAAATTCCACGAAAGTTTTTGTGGATACACCGCCAACTTCAATCGTTTTTGAGATAAAAAATTTTCCATCGGGCGTAAAACGATAACCTAAAATGTCATTTGGTGAAAAAATAATTACTTCTGAATTTTCATCTTTTCTGAAAATACATTGTCGCTGATTATCTCTCGCTCGTCTGAAATCAACTTGTCCGAATAAAGTATCGCTTTCATTTACAATTACATAAGCCGACTGCCAATTGTCACGAGCGTGGAGATTGGAAAGCGAAGTGAAAAGTGCGAAAAATATTACTGTTAGAAAAAGTTTTTTCATAAATAATTGATATTTATCATTTTAAAGTTTTTGTCCAATTCTCTATTTTTATGTTCGAAAGTCTATTGAGATGTTTTTCATTATCGGTTACTAAAATCATATTGTTTGCAATGGCGGTTGTGCCGATAAGCAAATCCATATCGTCAATTAAATTGTCTTTTTTTCTCAAAAATGCTTTTTGCCGAGCATACTCCGACAAAACATTTGTAATTGGGATAACCGTCAAAATATCAACAAATTCATTTACTTTTTTTCTGTTTTCATCGAAATTATACTCATCACATTCAACTCCGTAAAACAGTTCGGCAACAGTAATTTCAGAGATAAAACAATTATCAATACCATTACCAAAAATTTGTTCGGCAATAGATTTTTTTCCGCGTAAGAAAAAAACACATATATTGGTGTCTAACAAATATTTAGCCATAGAATTACAATTTTTCTAAAACACGAGTTTTCCCCGATGTTCTGCTGCTGTAAATATTGGCAATGATTTCCTCTGCCGATTTTTCTGATTTCCAAGCACCAAACAACTTCAAGAGTCGGTTTTCTTTGACTTCGACACTCTTTTTTTCCTCATCTTTGACAGGAAAAATCAAAATTTCAACTCTTTGTCCGTACCACTCGCGAGGAATGCTCACGAATGGTATTCTGTTGTTATTTTCTGTTGGAACAAAAACTTGCCTGTACATAATTTCAGGTTTTAATTGATTAAACTCATCAAATATTGTCCGTATTGATTTTTTATCATTGGTTGTGCGAGTTCGCGCAGTTTCGCATCGTCAATCCAGCCTTTGCGGTAAGCGATTTCCTCCAGACAAGCAATTTTCAGACCTTGACGTTTTTCGATTACTTCGACAAAAGTTGAGGCTTCGGAAAGCGAATCGTGTGTACCGGTATCGAGCCAAGCAAAACCGCGACCGAGCAGTTCGACCTTCAGCTCATCATCTTTCAAAAACTCCTGATTTACAGTCGTAATTTCCAGTTCGCCGCGAGCCGATGGTTTTATGATTTTCGCTGTTTCTATCGCTTTGTTCGGATAAAAATACAAGCCGACAACCGCATAATTTGATTTCGGATGTTGCGGTTTTTCCTCAATGCTCAACACTTTTCCGTCGGTTTCAAATTCCACTACACCGTAACGTTCGGGGTCATTTACATAATAACCAAAAACTGTTGCGTAACCGTTTTCGGCGTTTTCAACGGCATTTTTTAGCATTTTTCCGAAACCTTGTCCGTAAAAAATATTATCGCCAAGCACTAAACAAGCCGTGTCGTTGCCGACAAATTTTTCGCCGATGGTAAGTGCTTGCGCCAATCCATCGGGCGAAGGCTGTTCGGCATATTCAAACTCTACGCCGTAATCCGAACCATCGCCAAGCAAACGGCGAAATCCGGGCAAATCTTGTGGAGTGGAAATAATCAATATCTCGCGAATTCCGGCAAGCATCAACACCGAAAGCGGATAATAAATCATCGGCTTGTCGTACACAGGCAAAATTTGTTTGCTCACTCCTTTTGTAATTGGATATAAACGCGTGCCGGAGCCTCCGGCTAAAACTATTCCTTTCATATTTTTGGGTTTTAAATTGTAAGCTGCAAATATAGTGAAAAGTTTTTAGTTGTCAGAAATTAGTTGTCAGTTGTCAGCACGAACTATCAGATAACTGATAACTGATAACATTCTACTGCAACGGACTAAACAATCTCGAAACCGATTCTTTCAGTTTTTCCCAGCGACTGCGTTTGTTCCAATCTTCCAGCTCGACAAGTTCGCATTTTTCCATATCGTGAACAAAAAGGTCGCGCAATTGATGTGCGGTTGCAGTTTCGTAGATGAAAGCATTTGCTTCGAAATTTTGATTGAAACTGCGTTCGTCCATATTTGACGAGCCGATAATGGAAATAAAATCGTCAATCACAATGGCTTTGCTGTGCAAACAGCCTTCTTTAAAGCGAAAAACTTTTATGCCTGCTTCCAACAATTGTTCGATATAACTTGCTGTGCTGGCGTCGGTAAATCCCGAATCGGAACGAAACGGAATCATCACGCGAACATCAACGCCGCTCAACGCCGCCATTTGCACGCAACCCAAAATCAAATCGTTTGGGATAAAATAAGGCGAGTGAATGTAAACGTAGCGCGTTGCCGACATAATGGCGGAAGCAATTCCTTGCATAATGGCTTCCCAATCGGTATCGGGACCGCTCGAAACGATTTGAATGAGATTCGGGCTGAATTTTTCGGGCTTCGGAAAATATTTTTCATCAACAATCAGTTTTTTATCCACAAAATGCCAATCGAGCAAAAACTGTTTTTGAAGTCCGTGAACTGCCGCGCCTTCGATTCGCACAACGGTATCGCGCCAAGTTCCGAGAATGTTTCCTTTGAAGTAGCGGTCGGCAATGTTTACGCCACCCGTGAAGCCGATTTTGCCATCGACAACCACAATTTTGCGGTGATTGCGGTAGTTGATTTTGCTTCGTCCTGCTCGAATATGCAGTGGTAAAAACGGATAAACATACACGCCGGCATCTTTCAAACTTTTGATGTATTGTGCCGATTTTGCGAGTTTAAAACTTCCCCAATAATCGTAAATCATACGCACGCGAACGCCTTCTTGCGCTTTTCGAATAAGAAGTTCGCGCATTTTGTTGGAAATTTCGTCGTCGGCAATAATAAAAAATTGGATATGAATGTGATTTTTTGCACTGTTAATTACTTCGAAAAATGAGTCGAACGTACTTACGCCATCGGGGAAAACATCGATTTTATTATCGGCATAAACCGCTGCTTCGCTGTTTGTGTGGAGCAATTTAATCAGATTGAGCTGATTTTCGTTGATCTGCGACGTGTCGAGTTGGCTAATGTCAAACGAAGCAATCGGGCGATTAATCAGGTGCCGAACGGTTTTTTTATCAACAAATTTCTTTTTTCGATAATTTTGTCCCAGCGCAAGATAAAACAACAATCCAAGTCCGGGCATTAAAATCAACACCAAAATCCACGAAAACGATTTTACCGGATTTCGATTTTCGAGCAAAATAACAGCGATGGATGATACTATCAAATATACATACGCTACTACAAGAATGAGATGTATAATTTGTTGTGTCATAAGATGTTTTCAGTTAATTGGTTTTCAGTTTTTAGGGCAAAGATAGTAAATAATTTTCAGTTGTATTGAAAACTAAGCATTAACCAAATTATCAATTTTCCGTACAAAGATAGTAAATCAATACAAATACGAGTTGGGGTAAATTATTTTTATCAAATTTCTGAAATCCAATCCGCCAAATCTTTCAACACTTCGGGCGAAAAAGTTTGCTCTATCAAACCGTAATTTTGGGGCAAACCGCTTGCACATTCTTGAAATAAGTGATTCAGACCCGAATATTCTTTGATAGTTACGTTTTGGTTTCCACCTCGTTTCAGTGCTTCGCCGATTGCCGAAAGATTTTCCGTAGCCGAAACTTGTAAATCATTACTTCCGTTGAGTGCAAAGACAGGAACTTGCACTTTTTTCAACGCTGGCGCAGGGTCGTAACGAATAAAATACTGCATCCACGAACTTGATAATTGCGCAGACATCAAATAAATGTAATCATCGGCAGTCATTCCGTTCATCGCAGCCAAAACAGCAACTTCATCTTTCATTTCATTAAAGAAGTCAACAATCTCTTGTTTAGATAAATCCTCTTTTGTGGCAACAATTTTATCGAATATCTTTGTGTTGATTTTAAGAATTTCAGCAATTTGATTTTCGGGCATTCCCGAACTTCTGAATATCATTTCTTGTTGCGACAACAGCACTTTATCACCGCGCAAAGCTGTTCCGGCAAGCATCACGATAAATGCAACATCTTGTGACCGCGAGGCAACCATCGGCGCAATAATTCCGCCCTCGCTGTGTCCGATTAAACCTATTTTTTGCGGATTGATTTCGGGGTGAGTTTTTAAAAATGCGATTGCGCTTTCTACATCAGTTGCAAAGTCGGCGGTAGTGGCAGTTTCAAAATTGCCTGTTGATTGCGCTGTTCCTCTGTCGTCGAAGCGTAAAACGGCAATTCCGCGCCGTGTAAGATAATCGGCAATAATCAAAAACGGTTTGTGTCCGAAAATTTCCGAATTTCTATCTTGCGCTCCGCTTCCCGAAATGAGAATTACGGCTGTGAGATTTTCGCCGTTTTCGGGCAAAGTAAGTGTTCCGGCAAGCGTAATTTCTGCAACTTTATTTTCAAAAAAAACCTCTTCCGAGCGATACGGAAAAGGTTGTTTTGGTTCCTGCGGTCTGACCAACGCTTTGGGTGGTTCCTCCGTTCGTTCCAACGTTAGTGGCAACGTGAGATGTCCTTGCTTGAATGTTCCCGAAACTGTATTTTCGTTCAGTTCACCCTCATAAGATAATCCCATTGCAGGAATTGCCAACGACAATTTTGAGCCGTCGAACGTGGTAGAAGTTACAGTAATTCCGAAAGCTCCTTGGTCAGGACTATCCATTGTGGCGGAAAAAACGCCGTCGGTTTCACTGATATGAAAAACGAGCCTCAAATTCATTCCTTGAATGCTCAAAACTCCATTCCATTGTCCAACAATGCCTTGCGCTTGCAAAAACGCACTACCAAGAAAAATTGCCAAAAGTACGGCAAATGTTTTTAATCGATTAGTTTGCATAATTATTCGATTTTTTGTTTTTGCAAAAGTAATTGTTTTTTGTGAAATTATTGAGAAATGATGGATTTTTTTGTTTGTAGGACTTTACATAATGTTTTAGCAAATCATTCAAGCCACTCTCTTAACTTTTGATAGTATTTTTCTGTTTTGCCTTCTTCTTGATAATTTAGAAAGACAGGTCTTTCGTTATTTCTTTCTATCAAAATAAAAGGTGCTTCTCGGCTGTGCAAAAAAAGTTTAGCCCTGCCTGTGTTTTCTAAATTAAAACGACCAATTCTTGTTCCGCCTACTGCAATTCCATTTGTTCGAATTACTATTCTCGGCATTCGGTCCAACAATTTTATTTCTTTTACATCTTCAACGTTAATTCTTACGCTGTGAGAATATCCTGAAATTCTTACCTCGTTGTCGGTAATAGAAATTTTAGCAACATCTGCTCTGCAACTTGAAAGAAAAGTTGCAATAAACATAATTGACAAGATACCAAACAGTTGAGTTTTTTTAATGTGTGTCATAATTTTATCTTTAAATTAGTTTATATAGAAATTATTTTATCACCGATTTGATAGTATTAATTACTTCGTCGCGATTTTCGCAGCTGAACACATACTTTTTGCCATCAAAAGTTTGAATTAAAAATGCCTGTTTAAAATTACAAACAAAAGAACGGTAACTACCTATTTTTGCACTGGAAAACTTACCCAAATATCCGAAAAAACCACCACTACCAAACAGTCGTACTTCTGAACTGTCTGGCGCATAACTTTCGACACGTCTAATTTTAGACCGCTCAACGCTAAAAGTTCCGAATAATTTTTTCACAATCAATTTATCGTCTGTCAGCACAATATAGCGAGGCGACTGCAAAGCGCAAGCAAACAGAGTTCCAAAAATCAACAATGCCGAACTGACATTGAGAAAACTAAAATCGTTGTAAAGCAATTTTATTAGAACATATCCGACAGCAAACACAATCACACTCCCTACCAATGTTATAACTATAACCGAAGTACTCCAATTAACTTTTAATTTTGTACTTTGCATAACTGTTTTTTAGTTTAGATAGTTTACCACATTTATTTTCACAAGATTTCTTACTTCTATTTCTGACACGGTATCGAAAAAATTCGGCTCTACTATTTTAATAACGTCTATTGTTTTATCTGTTATTTCCTCAATCTCTTTATCAACGACGATGAATGCATCACGAGAATCTGAATTAAGAACAAAAAAATCTATCGCACTCCAATCACCTTCTGATATACTTGAATTCGCCACGTTCACGTTAGATACAATAGAAACAGAGACCATTAATCCAAGTGCAGCAACCACCGCAACTCCTGCAATAAAATAAACAACAGCAACTGCGACAGCTGGAATAAGCAACTCTCTTTGAAACTCACTAACGTGAACTTGATTTCTTAATGATATTTTGTTTTCTTCCAAAAATCTGTCAATATCTTTGTGTTGCAGTAAAGAGTTTAGTTGCTGCTCATAATCAGAGATTGAAAAAATAGTTTCAGTAGATTTGAACAATCCTTTTTCCATACTAATATCCACAAAAGCTCTGAAATCATTTGTTTTTACAGCATTTAATAAATCCACATCTGAAAGAGCTTTCACCATTCTCAACAAACCATCGTCCAAATTTACAGCGCCATTGAAACCATACTTCCTCAACATTGCTTCCGGGTTAAGACTGAGTTCTTTCGCAATTTGCGGATTACTTAATATATCCTCTGTCAGCCTCTGAATTGCCAAAATATATTGGGCATCATCAGGTTTGAGTTGCAACGAAATAGGAATTGCTATTTTTCCTAAATCGAGGTCAGGATTAGTTACATTCACATTATCATTGACAATGTGTTCGGGCAAATTGTACTGCGTACAAGAAACTGTTAAAAAACTTGTTGCTAAAACACCCGCAACAACTTGGTTTGTCGTTTTTTTAATTCTTTTTCTTTTCATAACTCAACATTTTCTTTGATGATTTTTAAACGTTTTCTTTTTAATAATTCGTATTTAAGCATCACATTTGAAAATATCTCGCCATAATTTTGTTGCAAAGTTATCATATTTTCTTCACGTTTAAAAATTTCGGCGCATATTTGGCAAATGTGCCATTCGCTTGTATCTATCAATTTTTCATTTCTTTTCGTTAAAATAAAATCTAAAATTCTTTTTGGTCCTTCTGTATATAGCCATATTTTTATAAAATCTTGATACTGATACTCGTACAGGTGTTGCAGTGAATGTTTTTTTAGTGTTCCCAATCTAAGATAATCAATGTAAATCACAGGCAACCCACAACACGCATACATTTCATTCGTTGGAAATACCGATATTGTTTTGAAAAGTGTCGCACATCTATTTGCGTTTTCTTGTGCACGCACGACATTGGTTTTAGATTTTTCTTTCTTTTTTTGCTCTTTGAAAAATGGTATCCATTTTCCGCACATTATAATCAAATCCTTTCCTATTCTATCTTTGTACTTTTCCAATCTAACATCGGTTTTCAAATCATTGATATTAAAATTGGAATTATCCGACATTTCAATATTTACAGCGACTGTTAAGTTTAATTCTAACGATGCAATAATTCCATTGACAATATTGTCAAATGGAACAAATTCTTGATGTTCATCGCCTGTACTGAAATTTATTTCTGTTAAACCGACATCAACTAATTTTTTAAGTTTTTTATGTACATTTTCATAAGAAGTCGCCCAGTAACCGTTAGTTACAACTCTTGTGAACAATCCTTTTTCTGTGGCATATTTCACAATACTGTTCAAGTCGTTTTTTAAAATAAAACATTCACCACCTGTCAAAATAAGCAATTTGACCGTATTATATGAACTAATCGCATCATCAACATACTGTTTCATTTCCGCCAAGGAAAGTCTATCCCGATTTTTAGGATTGCACTGAAAACAACAGTTTGCACAAGCCGCTGTACATTGGTTTGTCGTTATCAAAGATATTTCTACGGGCGGAATAAGTAAGTTTTCCATTTTGACTTTATCAAATTAATATTTACACCTGCAAAAATAAATTGAACATTTGAAATATTCTGAAACTTTTTAGGAAAAATCTGCACTTTTTAAAACAAAATTGTTACTTTTGCAAGTAAAAATTAAACTCTTATGGAAAAAGTTTTAAACAAAATTCGTGATATTCGCAAAGAAAAAGGACTTTCGCTCGAAAATATGGCAGATGAGTTAGAAATTTCGCATACTGCGTACAGAAAAATCGAAAACAGCCAAAGCAAACTTACTGTTGAGCGATTGATAGGAATTGCTGAAATTCTTGAAGTTCCTACGGGCGAATTGTTTGATGAAAAAGCATCACGCATCTATAATCAAACCAACAAAGACGGTGGTACATTCATTGTGTACCAAGAGTTTAAGGATTTATATCAAGAAAACAAAGAACTTACACAAAGTTATGTAGAAAGTTTAAAGGCAGAAAATGAGTTTCTGAAAAAAATGCTTGACAAGAGTACTGTTCAACGTTTTAAGGCTTGAAAGTCGGAACTTTCAAGCCTTAAAACGTCATTTTCAAATTGGGATTCTGATAACTGACAACTAAACAACTGACAACTATTTTTGTCTTTTCCAAGCCGGAATATTTTCTATATCTTCTCGTTTATTGTCATCTTCGAGGTCTTCCAATGTAAATACAGGCAAATCGTTGTTTTCCGGTTCAATTTCGATTTCCTGTTCTTTTTCCGGTTCAATTTTATCTCCGTAAAATTCGTCCATTGCCTTTTTTATCAAGTCGTCTTTTTTCTTTTCTGCGTTTTCCTCGACAGCAACAACATCGCCATTTACGGTAAATTCTATCACCGTATCGTTTTGAACGGGCGATAGTTCCGATTTTTCTTTTGCAGGCATTCCCGGAATATCGCTCACATCAAAGCCGGTTGCAATGAGTGTGATTTTTATGTTTTCGCCCAACGTGTCGTCAAATGTAACTCCCCAAATCACATCGGCATCGCCTATTTTTGACATAAACTGATGAATTTCCTCAAACTCCTCCATCCTAAACTCGTGCTGATTAGAACAATACAAATTCAGCAAAATTCTTCTTGCACCTTTCACATCGCTCATATTGAGCAACGGCGAGTTGAGCGCATCTTCTATCGCTTTGGTAATGCGGCTTTCGCCCGAAGCAAATCCGGTGTTCATAACGGCTACTTTTCCGTCTTTCATTGTGCTGTACACATCGGCAAAGTCAATGTTGATATAACCGGGAACGGTAATGATTTCGGCAATTCCTTTGGCTGCGTTGGTCAGCACATCGTCGGCTTTGGCGTAAGCGGTCGAGAAATTGAGTTCGGGATAAATTTCCCGAAGTTTCTCGTTGTTTATCACAAGAAGCGCATCCACGTGTTCGCTCAACGCAAGAACTCCTTGCAAGGCTTGCTCAATTTTGGGTTTCAACTCGAAAGCAAACGGTATGGTTACAATTCCGATGGTCAAAATTCCCATTTCGCGCGCTGCTTTGGCAACAACCGGCGACGCGCCTGTGCCTGTTCCGCCGCCCATTGTTGCGGTAATGAAAACCATTTCGGTATTGTCTTTCAACACATCTTTTATTTTGTCAATGTTTTTTTCGGCTGCTTCGCGCGCCACTTCGGGTTTTCCGCCTGCGCCCAATGTTCCGATTTGTATTTTTATGGGAACGGGCGAATTTGCCAACGCCTGATAATCGGTGTTGCACACAACAAACGAAACGTCTTTAATTCCTTGACGATACATATGATTGACGGCATTTCCGCCGCCGCCGCCCACGCCGATAACTTTTATTATCGAGGAATCGACTAATGGTAATTCGATTGGTAAATCTTCTTCTAAATAGTTCATAATTTAATATGTTAATCTACCCCTAAATCCCCTGAAGGGGACCTTCAAATGTTCTGAGGTTTATATTAATAGTTTTTTGATTTTTAAATTCAAATTTTGTGCTTTCGTACTTTTTTGCATTTCCCAAAAAGTCCCCTTTAGGGGATTTAGGGGTTTTTGTTCACTTCAAATAATTGTCATCTTCAAACAGTTTCAAAAAACTGTTTGAAACTTTGTCCTTTATTTTGTCGGTAAATTTCTTTTTCTGGTTGCTTGTGCCTCTTTTTTCGCTTTCTATCTGTACATTTTTTTCGTTCTCGCCTTGTTCTTTTTTATGTTCGTGCAAAAGAACGGCAGTTCCTATCAATTGTGCATAAATCGGGTCGGCAAAACGCTGATGGCTGTCGTCGCTCAGCCAATGCGAGTGGTCGCCGAAGCGAATTTCCATACCGGTTTTTTCTTCCAAAAAATCGACAATATTATTCAGTTTCGAGCCACCGCCGGTGATAATAATTCCTGCTTTCAAATTGAAATGAGTTTTGTCTATCGCAGTTAAAATCGGCGTCATAATTTCGGACAAACGGGCTTCGATAATCGTTGCCAGAAAATCGGTCGTAATCCGAATCGGCGAATTTCCTTCCTCTGTTGATGGTATTTGAATGCGAATCGGCTGGTCAATCAATCGTTTCAGCGCAGAGCCTTTCAGGTTTTTCAATTTTTCGGCATTTGCTTCGCTGATACCGAGTTCTTGAATATCTTTTGTAATATTTTTTCCGCCCAAAGGCACAACTAATAAGTGTTGCAAAACTCCGTTGGCGTAAATTGCAAGCGTTGTAGTAGTTGCTCCGAAATTAATCAAAGCACAACCGTCAATGCGCTCGTCCTCGTCGAGCAAAGCGGCAGACAAGGCTTCCATTCCGAGAGGCATAAACTGTTCGGTAGAAGTGCCTTGCGATTTTTGTACACGTTCGAAACAACGCTGTAATTCCTCTTTTATGTAAATGTTTCCGACAATGACATTGTAAAATGCGCTCAATTCGCTTCCTTTTTTGCCAACCGGGTCATCGGTTTTAATTCCGTCAAGTTCGTAATAATGAGGAATTACGTCGAACACTTCTACTTCGGGATGATTGATTTTTGCTTCACATTCCTCAAACATTTCGCTCAAAAGTTCCTCAGTTACCACTTTTCCAAATCCCAACGAACGGTCGATGCGCACAGAAACGTGTTTCATCGTTTTGGCATTCAGACTGACACAAACTTTGTCTATTTCGTCCAAACGAGAACTGTTTTGAAGCAGGCGCGTAAGTTCGTTTATTGTAAAAGCGCACTTAGAAGTTTGTTCCACAACACCGTATTTTATCTCGTCCGATTTTTTGGATTCCTCAGACAGAACGCGCACTTCGTCATTTTCCGTCATTTCGACTGCCATTATCGAAATGCGGGAACTTCCCATATCAATTATTACATATTTCATATCAGCTTACAGTTATTTCGGTTTATGGGTTGATTTGTTTATAAGTTGATGGTTTATCAACCAATAAACTTATCAACCAATCAACTAATTCCTCACCCCAACAATTTGTCCTCTGAATCGCAAGTCGAGTACTTTATAGCGATTCCAACCTATTGTATTGAAAGCGTTTGTATATAATCTTTTCAAATTTTCGAGCCGCGATTGATAATTTTCGAGTGTTCCGAGCAAAATAATGCTTTCGCCCAAGCGCGGAACAAGTTCAATTTGTTGGTCGGCGCGAATGTAAATTTGCTCTATCTGCGAATTCCAAAAGGCATTTCGCTCCAAAAACGAAACAAAATCAAACAATTCGCCGCTTGCCATTTCAAAACTCACATTTCCCGAAACAATCGGCAGATGCGCGGCGTGATTGCTTCTTGTTCGTATTTTGTTTCTCTCGGTGTCGATATAATAACTGCTGCCGTTGTTGGGAAAAACTCGAAATTTCGGAATGCGCTGTTTGATGCGAATGTGGCTCACGCCCGAAGGAGTTACAAAAAACTCGGCTGATTTCACTACTTCTTTGGCGTTCAATGCTTTTTCAATGTCAATTCCTCGAATTTCTGTTACTTTTTTGCCGACGGGATGCAGATTTCTTTCCTTCAAAAACTGTTCAATATCTTGTTCGGTTACCAGACCGATATTATTGTCCGAAAAAACTATTCTTAATCGTTCGCAAACAATTTCCCCGTTTTTTGCTGAAAAAGATTGTGAAAAAACAAGGTAAGAAACCACGAGCAACGCACCGCCGAGAATAAAAACGGTGCGAAGTCCAAATTTTCTTTTTTGAGTATTCATAATTAATTTCAGTTTTTTGTCTGAATCAGGATTAATAAGATTAAAAGATTTTTTATCCTATTAATCTTAAAATCACGCAAATCTTGATTCTGACGAATTTTCCAATTCCTCTTTAATTTTCGGCACTAATTGGTCGATGTCGCCTGCGCCGAAAGTAACCAAAACGTCTAAGTTTTTTTGCTTCAACAAAGATAATAAGTTTTCTTTGGAACACAAGGTTTTATCTTTCAGTTTTACGTTTTTGAGCAAAATTTCAGAACTCACGCCTTCAATCGGCAGTTCGCGCGCGGGATAAATATCGAGCAAAATCAATTCGTCCAATTGCGACAATTCCTCAGCAAATTCCTTGGCAAAATCGCGCGTTCGCGTGTACAAATGCGGTTGGAAAATGCCTGTAATTTTTCTATCGGGATATAATTTTCGGATAGACGAAATTCCCGCTCGAAGCTCTGTGGGATGATGCGCATAATCGTCAATGTAAACAATTTTGTCCGATTTGTACACCGTTTCAAAACGGCGGTGAATGCCCGAAAATGCCGAAATTCCCGTGCGGATTTCCTCTTTCGTTACGCCGTTGAGCCACGCCAACGCAATGGCGGCAACGCTATTTTCTACATTTATTAAAATCGGATTAGAAAGATACAAATCGTTAATCCGAGTGGTTGGTGCAACGAAATCGAAATAAATTCGGTCGTTTTCGCACCTGATATTTTCGGCGTGAAAATCACCGCCATCATCCAACGAATACGTGTATGTTTTTACTTTTTCTTGCAATTTCGGATGCAGTTCAATGCCTTTGCGAACAATCAAACTTCCGCCCGGACAAATGAGCGAGGCAAAATGCTCGAAACTTTGGCGAAAGGCAGTCGGCGTTTCGTAAATATCCAAATGGTCGGCATCCATCGAAGTGATAACCGCCATAAACGGCGCAAGTTGATGAAACGAACGGTCGTACTCATCGGCTTCGACAACAATGAGATTGCTCTCTTTGGACAACAGCAGATTTGTTTTGTAATTATTCGCAATTCCGCCCAAGAAAGCATTGCACGAAACATGCGATTGATAAAACAAATGCGCCGTAATGGTCGAAGTGGTTGTTTTTCCGTGCGTTCCGGCAATGCAAATTCCTTTTTGCTGTCGGGTAATATCGCCCAAAATTTGCGCTCGTTTGCGTATCGTAAAATTATTTTCGCGAAAATACGCCAATTGCGGATGATTTTCGGGAACGGCAGGCGTGAGAATCACCAAAGTTGATTTCGGGTTTGTAAAATCTTGGGGCAAACTTGCCAGATTTTCGTCGAATGTAATTTCGATACCTTCTGCTTCCAATTTTTTTGTAAGCGCAGTCGGCGTTCGGTCGTATCCGCCCACTTTAAATCCTTTGGCATTGAAATAGCGCGCGAGCGCACTCATCCCGATTCCGCCAATTCCGAGAAAATAATATTTGAAAAAATTGCTCATAAAGTAAAATTTTTATACTACTACGGATTTCCTATCCACCAAACCAACGCCAATCGCGCATACGGAATATTGCCTCGCATTGGCGTATATCGGAATCTTGCCGGAATGTTGTAGCCGACATCAAGTCGTAGATTTACACGGCTTGGAATCCTCATTCCGGTAAAATGGTCGCGTGCCTCAAAGTTAAATAAATTAAATTCGGTACGCAATCCGGGACCAAAAATAAATGTGTTGAAAACTCTAAACTCCAAATCATTATCTCTTGGGTCGCGATAAAAATTACTCTCCAAAGTACCTCCGCCCAAATAAATAAACGGCGAAAGCTCAAAGCGACCGCTTCGTACCATTCTATATCCGGCAGTCAATCCGCCGTGTGCATAAAACAAGCGGTCGTTTACTCGAAAATCGTGAAAATATCCGCTTGTGTGGCTCGGAAGCGGACTGTCAAATCTTAATGTTCCAATATCTGCTTGAACTCCGAAAAAGAAATTATTGAAGTAGAAATCCATCGAAAAATTCAACGCAGTACCCGAAGTAAGATAATTTGCTAAACCGCCGGTGGGGAAGTTTTGCGTCGCACCAAAACTCCAACCCATTCCGAATCTGAAAAGTGCATCGGGCAAATAATTTCTGACAAAATCGTTGTATTGCGATTGCGGATATTTCCGCTTGAAAGTTCTCAATTTTTGGCTGTACGTTTCATCAACTCCATTTTCAAAAAGATAGAAATAAAGTTCCAACAATTCTTTCTCTTCAAGCGTTAAATCTGCCATTAACGCATTTCCGAGAAGTTGCGAAGCATTATTTTGAACTTCCGCCTGCAATGCTCTGAAAAGCATATTATCGTTAATCGGAACACAAAGCTGTCGCCGTGAGATTTCGGTAAAACGCTCGGCTTTTTCTAAAAATCCGTTCCAATTACCGGTCAGAATAGCGATGTATAAATCCTCTACGTAAAAGAAAGCATCGCAGTTTTTTGCACTTGTTCTTTCGTTCAGAAATTCGTAAAGTTCTGCCACTTTGTCGAAATTTCTTGTCTGAACATTTTGCAAAATCATTCGTCTGCCGTTGTTTATCATCACTTCGGTCGTATCCACAAAATTTGTGAGCATACTTTCCATATCAATTTGTGCTTTTGCTGTATTCAACGCCGCGAAAAGCATAAATGCGGATAAAAGTAAATTTCGTTTTTTCATATTTTTATGTGCTTTTAAAATTTCATATTTTTTGTTTTAACCCCTCCGCTTCGCTCGTCCCCTTTAAAAAAGGGGACATTTTGGGGCAGTGCGAATTTTGCACTGAACTGCTGATTTTGCACTTCCCAATCTCCCCTTTTTTAAAGGGGAGTGCCCGAAGGGCGAGGGGTTAAAAATCTTTTTATTTCATCCAAAGTTCTTTGCGGATAATCAAAGATTTCAAAATTTTCAAATCTTAATACGTTTATTCCCAAAGATTTCAAATGTTCATCTCTGTTTTTATCTCTCTCTATTCCATCCTCTGTAAAATGATGTGCGCCATCCAATTCAATCGCCAAATTATATTTCGGACAATAAAAATCCACGATAAAAAAATCAATGCTATATTGACGCAGAAAACGCTCTCCCAACTGTTTGTTTTTTATCATCATCCATAGCACGACCTCTGCCGGTGTCATTTTCTTTCGCAAATTTCTGCGATATTCTTTCAGTATTGGAATATTTTTTCTTGTTGTCATAACTAACCCCTTCGTTTCGCTCGTCCCCTTTAAAAAGGGGACATTTTAGGATTTATCAACTTCACAACTTCATCAACAATTCTGCTTGCCGAATTTTTCTGCGCCAAATTTACAATATTTCGGCTTAAATCGTTCAATTTTTCGTCGTCTTGTATCAATTTTAATGCTTCGGGAACTAATTGTTCTTTTGCGTCAGCATCTTTTATTAAAATCGCAGCGTTTTTTCGTACCAACGCCAGCGCGTTTTGCGTTTGGTGGTCTTCAGCAACATTGGGCGACGGCACGAGAATAACCGGTTTTTCCAACAAACAAAGTTCGGAAATGGAACTTGCGCCTGCACGTGAAATCACCAAATCGGCAACAGAATAAGCATAATCCATTCGCGAAACAAAATCAGTAACAATAATTTTGCCATTTTTTTCGTCGGATTCCGTTTTTTCGGATTTGAAATCCGAAATGACAGCATCGATTGCTCGACGCGCATCGTCGATATAAAATTTGCCTGTTTGCCAAACAACTTGAATATCGGCTTCGTTCAGCGTTTTCAAATGTGCAATAATGCTTTGATTTATCGTGCGCGCACCCAAACTTCCGCCAACAATCAGTAGCGTTTTTTTCTGCGGATTAAGCCCGAAAAACTCGTATGCTTCTGCCGATTTTGGTGCAACTGCAACTAAATCTTGACGCACGGGATTTCCTGTCAAAACGATTTTTTCTTTCGGAAAAAATCGTTCCATTCCTTCGTAAGCCACGCAAATACACGCGGCTTTTCGTGCCAACAGTTTATTTGTAACGCCTGCATACGAATTTTGTTCCTGCAAAAGCGTCGGAACTCCGAACTCCGAAGCCGATTTCAAAGTTGGCGCGCTTGCATATCCGCCAACGCCGATAGCAATATCGGGTTTGAAATCTTGGATAATTTTCCGTGCTTGGCGCGTACTTTTGAAAAGATTGAACAAAACTTTGATGTTTTTCAGCATATTTTTTCGGTCGAAACCTTGCACAGGAAGTCCGACAATTTTATATCCTGCTTGCGGAATTCGCTCCATTTCCATTCGTCCAAGCGCGCCGACAAACAGAAATTCGGCTTCGGGATAACGCTCTTTCAGTGCGTTGGCAATGCTGATAGCGGGAAAAATGTGTCCGCCTGTTCCGCCACCGCTGATAATGAATTTGTTTGCAGATTTTTTATTCATATTTTTTGTTTTTTTGTCCACAGATTACACGAATTATCACGGATTTTGTTTTTTACTTTTCCGCATAAGCCTTTATCGTTTTATCAAATTCGCCCTTTCGCCCTTTTCGTGCTTTTACTCTACTTCCACAGTTTCAACTGTTCCTTCCGTTTGCTTTTGCTGACTTTCTTTTATGTATTTGGTTATTCCCAAAATTATTCCGAAATAAACCGACGTAATAACAATAGAAGTTCCTCCGCGGCTAATGAGCGGAAGTGGCTGTCCGGTAACCGGACCTAAACCTGTGGCAACCGCCATACTGATAAAGGCTTGCATTACTATCATAAGCGACAAACCGAAAACGAGCAAGGCAGGAAAAACGGCATTGCACTTTGTGGCGATTTGTCCTGCGCGAAACAGCAATATCAGATAAAGCAGAATGAGTATTATTCCGATAAAAAGTCCGCCTTCCTCAATCACAATGGCATAAATAAAATCAGAATACGCCAGCGGAAGGTAATCGCGCTGAACACTGTTGCCGATTCCGACACCGATAGGCGTTGTTCCGCCGCGTGCAATGGCAATTTTGGAATTTTGCAATTGGCGGTTTCTGTCGTTCATCACAAATTTTTCGGCGTTATCATCGCTGACAAAAAAGCGGTCGATGCGATTGGCAAAAGTCGTGGTGCGGTTTTGCATCGCGCTACCAAAAATCGATGTATTGACTTTTCCAACGCCATACACACTCGCGCACACAAGAAGTCCGGTCAGAGCGATAATTCCCAGACGTTTAGGCGAAATGCGCCCGATAAACATCATTATAAAAACAACTCCGAAAAGTAAGATTGCTGTTGAAGCATTATCGCTGAAAATAAGCAGACAAATAGCACCCGAAATTATCATAATTAGTCGAAACCACGTTTTTTGACTATTCGGGTCATCGTCTTTGATGCGCGACATAAAATCGGCAACAACAATAATCAACGATAGTTTTGCAATTTCCGATGGTTGAAAACGAATGCCGAAAATCTCAATCCAGCGAGTGGCTTCATTTATTCTTATTCCGATAAATGGCGTCAAAACGAGCAAAACAAACGCAGTAGCAAGCCCGACAAATCCCAACAGCCTGACAATCTGATACGGAATAAACCTGTGAATACCGTAAGCCAATCCGATACCTATCGCAAGATACAAGATGTGTTGCAGAATGGGCGCAGAATGATGATTTGTAGCTCTGTGCGCCAACGTACTCGATGCGCTGTACATAATCAACACCGAACCGATACAAAGCGTGAAAAACACAATCCAAATTATTGTGTCGCCGTGAAATAATCTTTTTAAGAATGAGTTCATAAAATTTTGAATTTTGAATTTTGAATTTTGAATTTTGAATTTTGAATTTTGAATTCAATTCTACTACAAACCAAATTCAAAATTTAGAATTCAAAATTCAGAATTATTATCACAATTCCCTCACAAATTTCTTAAACTGTCGTCCTCTATCCTCGTAATTTTCGAAAAGGTCGAAACTTGCGCAACAAGGCGAAAGCAAAACCGTATCGCCTTCGTGCGCTAATTCGTAAGCGGCTTTTACGGCATTTTCCATTGATTGTACAGAGAGAATTTGTTTCCCGCTTTTGTCGAAAAAACGGTGTAATTCTTTGTTGTCCAATCCCAAAAACACCAAAGCGCGTACTTTTTCGAGAACGAGTTTTTCAATTTCGTGATAATCGTTGCCTTTGTCCGTTCCGCCGAGAATAAGCACGGTCGGCGTTTTCATACTTTGAAGCGCGTACCAGCACGAATTTACATTTGTCGCTTTCGAATCGTTGATAAAGCGAACATTGCGAACAGTTGCCACATATTCGAGCCGATGTTCCACGCCTTGAAAATCGCGCAACGACTCACGTATTTGTTCTTTTCTTACATCCAAAATGGACGCTGTTAATCCTGATGCCATAGAATTATAAATGTTGTGATTGCCTTCTGCTGCCAATTCGGAAACAGGCATAGCAAATATTGAGTTTAAAATCTGTATCACTAATTGTTCGTTTTCGACAAATGCTTTCGTTTTTTCATCGCGTTCCATCGCAAACGGATAAAGCGTTGAGCGAATGTTGCGTTTTGCCAATTCGGCTTGAATTACCGGGTCGTTTTGCCAAAAAATGAATGCATCTTTTTCGGTCTGATTTTGAATAATCCGAAATTTGGAATTGACATAATTCTGAAAATTATAATCGTATCTATCCAAATGGTCGGGCGTAATGTTGAGCAAAACGGCAATATCAGCCTTAAATTCGGTCATTCCGTCGAGTTGATAACTGCTCACTTCAAGCACGTAATAATCAAACGATTGCGTAGCAACTTGCAAGGCAAAACTTTGTCCGATATTTCCTGCCAAGCCGACATTCAATCCCGCATTTTTCAAAATATGATACGTGAGCAAAGTCGCCGTCGTTTTTCCGTTCGTTCCGGTGATGCAAATCATTTTTGCGTTCGAATATCGTCCTGCAAACTCGATTTCGGAAATAATCGGCGTGCCTAAACTTTTTAGCTTTTGTATAATCGGAACTTTGTCGCAAATTCCCGGACTTTTGATTACCTCGTCGGCTTTCAAAATCAACGCTTCGGTATGCTGTTTTTCCTCCCAGCGAATGGCGTGATTGTTGAGCATAAGTTTGTACTCGGGTTTTATTTCCGAAAAATCG